>ERZ795057.621-NODE-621-length-35490-cov-22.390856_pt1 | contig 35490 bp, 29 predicted proteins | sample MGYA00375141_ERZ795057 | MGnify/ENA primary metagenome ERZ795057 (study PRJEB30186, sample SAMN05720163) | activated sludge metagenome | isolation source: Anaerobic digester | place: Hong Kong | collected 2015-01-26 ...
TATTTGAATTTACTTATAATATTGACGTAATGATTACAGGGAAAAGAATTTGATCAGCATTCAGTTTACTCTGTATCCTGAGTCGAAAAATACAAATTAAATGGCAACCGTTCATGAATATAATAACAAAAAGTATTATGTCCGGATATTCCGAGAAGGATTTTGTACGTTATAAAAAAGCACAGTTCACTTTCATATTTGCAGCTTCAATTGCTGTGAGTCTTATAGTTTTAACTGCATTCGCATCATTCTCATTTGATGCGGAGAGATTCCGTCAACTGCTGGTCTCTGCATCAATGCTTTTTGCTTCATGCATAATTATAGTGCTCCTTGTCAAAGCCGGAAAAATGGAGATTGCAGCGGGTTTTCTTGCGTACACTGCATGCTTTATTGCTGCGGTGGGATTTCTTAAAAGGCCTTATCATGTTGCGGGAGTTTCCATGGGAGTTTTCATGCATCTCGATCTTGCCTATGCCACTCTTTACTGTTCCCCTATTATATCGTTCTCCATACTGCTGATCTTTATCGCAACGCATACATATTTCTATTTTTTTATCGCCAAACCCCAGGCATCCTGGTTTCTTGCTGAAACAGTTAATGCGACTTTTATTGACGGGATTATAACACTGACGTTGATTTTCATTCTCGGATATGTAACCAGCCGTTTTCTTAACAGGGCTGTTGATACTGCTGTTAATGAATCAGAAAAAAATGAGAAAAATTTCTCCCGAATAAGCTCCCTCATGGGGACTATAAAAACAGCCATAGCTGAACTGAATGAATCAATAAGCGGCAATCTCAGCATTATAACAACATATTCCGATAACGCGCAGAGCCAGGCAGCGTCAATGGAGGAATTATCCGCCACTGTTGAAGAGATCTCCGCCGGAACAGATAGCGTCACAAGAGCTACTTTTGATCAGAATAATTCAATCGAAGAACTTGTTTCAAGCATAAACTCCCTTTCAGAATCAATTAACTCAATCGAGCTTTACGGCGGAAGGATGAAAGAGACATTTCTTTCCTTCATGAATAAAGCAAAAAAGGGGAGCGATGCATCAGGCATGCTTGACGCGATAAACAGAAAAATACTCACCAACTCTAATGATATGACAGAAGTAATCACGATTATCGAGGAGTTTTTTGATAAAATTAACCTCCTCTCCCTGAATGCGACCATTGAAGCAGCCAGGGCCGGTGAACACGGGCGGGGTTTCGCTGTAGTGGCTGAAGAGATTGGGAAACTGGCAGACCACTCCACGCAGGAACTCAACAGGATCAAAGATCTTATCAATAAAAATAAATCAGATTCAACTGAAAGCAATACAATAATCAGCCAGATCCTTGATTTCATCAATGATATAACATCCTCCCTGGATTCTCTTCAGGAGACAGCTATTGCCACAATTAAAGCTCTTGAAGAACAGAAAAAACTTAAAGCTGAAATGGATGAAAAATCAAAAATAACAAAAGATAAAACAGAACAGATCAGTATTGCAATGAAAGAACAGCAGCTGGCGGTTGAAGGAATTGCGCTTGCCATTGATGATACAAGTAAAACAATACAGCAGAATGCTGACAACACCAGTGTTCTTCAGGATAGTGCTGACAACCTAAAAAGGATATCCTCAGCGCTTGAAGAGAAGATAAACAGTTAACGTCTGAAATCTCCAAAGACCTCATAGGCATCATTTACCACAACAAATGCCTTAGGGTCAACCTCCTTTATCCGGGCCTTGATTTTCGGGAGCTCCCTTGTGTGCAGCGCAACATATATTACATCCTTCTGCTCACCGGTATACCCACCCTCCCCTTTCAGGAGGGTATACCCTCGATCAAGGTCTTTAAGGATAAATTTCTTAATACTTTCCGAATCGGAGCTTACTATAAAAAGCTCCTTTGTATAAGATAAACCTTCCACAACAAAATCTGTACTTTTTGTTGTTATATAAAGAGAAACAAACCCCCACAGTATGAGGTTAGGATTCCTGAATATTATCCCCACTGCAAAAATAATTATACTGTCTATCATGAAATAAGACATACCGACAGTAAAACCGAAGTATTTCCTTATCATAAGGGCAGGAATATCACTCCCCCCGGTTGAACCATTGAATTTTATTACAAGACCGGCACCAAGCCCCAGCAGGAGAGAACCTGCCACAACCCCGAGAAACACTTCATTGGTAAAAGAGACAGTCTGTTCATTAATTTTAAAAAGAAAATCCTTCAGAAAATCTGAACCAAGAAAAGCATTTGAATTAAAAAGATCTGTAAAGAACGAAAGCCAGAAAATTCCCCATAATGTTTTTACACCGAACATCTTCCCGAATATAATTACCCCTATAATAAAAAGCGGGATATTGATTGCAAACATCATTACCCCGGCAGGGACATTCAAAATATAGTAGAAAATCTGGGCAACTCCAGCTGCACCGCCGGGGCTGGCCTTAAAGGGAATCAGGAAAAGAGATAATCCCATACCCCCCACAGCACCACCCGCAATTATCCCTGCGAGGTCCTTTATATTATCTGCGATCCTTTCTTTATTAACTGAAAATTTAATCATAGTTTTACTCCGGGAAACAACTTCTTCTGAGTCTAAAAAATATATTACCCCTGTCACCAATAAAAAAACCCCCGGGAAAAATTATCTATAGGAATTAAAAATTGGTATATTTAATTATTAGAGTAATTTATGATAGGCGGCAATGTCCGGTGAACCAATGAATTTATTTAATCTTTCTGATGAAACTGAAAAATGCAGGGAGCGCCTTGAAGCAATTCTTTCACGCTACAGCAGGGTTGCCATAGCCTTTTCCGGAGGGGTGGACAGCACTCTCCTGCTTGAGACGGTTTACAGGATGAAAAACCTGGAAATTCTTGCTGTGATTATAAAAACCCCCCTTAATCCGCACAAAGAAACTGAAGCAGCAGTGGATTTTATCAGGCGAAGAAATATAAATTTCATTCTCAAAGAAACGGATATTCTTTCTGAAGATAAAATATCCTCAAATCCTCCGGACAGGTGTTATCACTGTAAAAGATTTATTTTTACTTTAATCAGGAAAACGGCTGAAGATAAAGATTATTACGATATCCTTGACGGTACTCACAGCGAAGATCTGAATGATTACAGGCCGGGCCTGCAGGCCCTTAATGAATTAAATATTATAAGTCCGCTGAAAGACGCCGGGTTCAGAAAAACTAATATCAGGGAACTGGCAAAATACTACGGACTTAATAACTGGAGCCTTGAAGCATCTCCATGCTTAGCAACGCGTATCCCTTTCGGCACTGCGATCTCAAAAGAAAATCTGAGAAAAGTTGAATCCGGTGAAATTTTTCTCACGGGAAACGGATTAACCGGGGTAAGGCTCCGTATACACGGTAATATTGCACGAATCGAAATACCGGCTGATAAATTCCATCTGCTCTGCGATAAAACCTTGCGCGGGCATATAACAGATTATATCAAATCTCTCGGTTTTGATTTTGTTGTCCTGGATCTTGAAGGATACAGAACCGGAAGCATGAATATTTACAGGTAGAGGATACAACTATTGAATGAGCAGAAGATAAAACAGCTCCTTGCAGATATTAAAAGCGGACAAATATCTGAAGATGAAGCTTTAGCAAAACTTAAAATCCTCCCTTATGAGGATCTCGGTTTCGCCAGGGTGGATCACCACAGGGCACTGCGAACCGGGACCCCGGAAGTAATTTTTTCGCAGGGTAAAACTTTTGAACAGGTAAGAGAGATTGCGGAGAAGCTGCACCATAACAACCGTGTAATACTGGCAACACGGGCAACCGGTGAACTCTACGATTACCTCCTTAACTCATTTGATTCAATAACATATAACCGGCACGCACGGATTATCATTATCGGGGAGATCCCTGAGCCTGTAACTGACAAATATATACTTGTACTAACAGGGGGAACCTCAGACATCCCCTATGCAGAGGAGGCGGCGCTAACGGCTGAGGCAATGGGCTCCCCTGTAAAAAGGCTCTTTGATGTGGGGATCACCGGTGTTCACAGAGTGCTTTCTCACATTGATCTCCTTACCGGTGCTAATGTAATTGTTGCAGCAGCAGGTATGGAGGGGGCCCTCCCTGCGCTTGCTGCTGGCCTGGTGAGCCGCCCTGTTATCGCGCTCCCTACAAGCGTTGGTTACGGCGCGAATTTTCAGGGGCTCTCCGCACTCCTTACAATGATTAACAGCTGCGCCCCCGGAGTCGCTGTTGTTAATATCGATAACGGTTTCGGAGCCGGTTATCTTGCATCTATAATTAACGCGGGGTGATAATATGAACACAGCATATTTCGACTGCTTCGCAGGTATAAGCGGAGACATGGTGATCAGTGCACTGATTGACTCGGGACTCGACTTTTCATTCATCGAAAAAACCGCGGAAAGTCTTGGCATTGGCGGCTATGAAATCTCTGCTGAAAAAACGCTGAAAAACGGTATAGCCTGTACGTCATTTAAAGTTCTGGTTAAAAAAAATCAGCCTCACAGAAGACTATCGGATATTACTGATATTATAATGCGCAGTGGTCTCACAGAATCAGTAAAAAATAATTCGATAGCAATCTTTAATAAAATAGCAAAAGCTGAAGCACAGATACATGTTAAATCTATAGAAGAAATTCACTTCCATGAAATAGGCGCCGTTGACTCAATAATAGATATATGCTCTGCTGCTGCCGCAATAGACGAGATGAAAATTCAGAAAATAATATCCTCGCCTCTGAATACCGGAAAAGGATTCGTAAAAACCGCGCACGGGGAGCTACCTGTCCCTGCTCCCGCGACAGCTGAAATCCTTAAAGGTATACCGGTATATTCAACAGACACAAATGCTGAACTTACAACACCAACTGGTGCCGCAATAATAGCACACTACGCGGCATTGTACACCCCAATGCCTGAGATGAAAATTAACAGCATAGGCTACGGTGCAGGGTCAAGGGACCTGGATATTCCAAATCTTCTCCGCATATATATTGGTGAAACCTCCGCTAAGCAGGGGATTCTATCAGATGAAGTTATTGAGATTGAAACATCAATCGATGACATGAATCCGGAATTTTATTCCTATCTGTTTAATGTTCTTTTAGACGCCGGAGCACTTGATGTTGCCCTTATACCTGTTTTTATGAAAAAAAACAGGCCCGGCCATATACTTAAAGTGATCACTCCCCCTGCAGAATCTGATTCAATTATCAGCAGAATCTTCACCGAAACCTCAACTTCCGGAGTGAGGGTAACCAGAACTTCAAGAAAAATACTTACAAGAAAAACTCTCCCGGTTGAAACTCCTTATGGAGTGATAAACGTAAAAGTTCATGTAATGAACGGTAAAGCGGTAACCATATCGCCTGAATATGAAGAGTGCAGGATTATTGCCATGGAGAACGACATCCCGCTGAAGAATGTTTACAACTCAGCTTTGCAGGAGGCAAATAAGATTATTTAGGTTTTTTCTGATACTCTGCAATCAGATGTTCATGAAGTTTAGCAAAATCAATTTCACTTCTGATACCGAATCGTTCGAGGGCTGACTCCTCGATATAGTAATAATAATAATTTCTCTTTTCGATTCCGCATATCATATTGGCAAGATATACAGTGTCGGCTATATCCCTGAATTTTTCAGGGAGCAGTAGAGGTGAGTGATGATACTTTATAGTGGCAGCCATATATTCAGGGAAATTCCATTTTTCAGCCACCAGGGAACCAATCTCCGCATGGCTTATCCCGATTGCAATCTCCTCCATTACACTTGTACTGATAATATCCCTGTTTTTGACGATCTCCGCGATCTGCCTCACTGCATTAATATCAACAGCAAGGAGAATAACTTTTCCTATATCGTGCAGCAGTCCTGTAATATATGCATTTTCAGCAATATCATGCATTCCGTACTTAAGTGCAATTGTCTTCGCATAAAATGCCACCCTTCCGCAGTGATCCCATATCTCTTCAAACTTCGAGTACCGGCTTTCAAGAATCTTTCTTGCATTACTCGCAAGAAGAATTGAATGAAGGTTCTTAAGGCCTATCTTAACAATGGCTTTACTTATATCATCGGTTTTACCCATTGTGATAAACCCGGCTGAATTTGCCAGTTTTATAACATCAGAGGTCAAAGCAACATCAAGCTTAATCTTACCTGCTATAATATTAATATCAGCATCCTGGGATTTACACATCTTAAGGAGTTCAACTACATGCTCAGGGAATGTTGGAAGCCCTTTAATCTCATATAGAATTCTGGTTTTAACTTTTGTAATAATCTCAGGGGGGTGGATAGTGTATGGAATTTCAACGGTTGCCATTGTTACCTTCTCATCACTCTTAAGCTTAAATGATGAGGGTGATATTCCCATACTTTTAAGAAACATGATTATGAGAGCAATGCCAAGTCCGGCTCCTTCACTGTCATCCTCCAGGTGAGCATATATATCACCGAAATTATCATTCTGAACAGCTACTGCAATTCTTTTGTTTATTCTCTCCTGCTCTGATTTATGAATCGGGGTACTGTTTTTTACTGTAAATAAAATCCCGTTTTCTCCGGGGGCAACACTGAAGAGGATGCTGTTTTCACTTCTAAGTATATCACTTTTAATAAACTCAAAATCACCGATAATCTTTTCCTTAAATAAGGCCATCCCCTTTGCATATTGGGGGGGATCATTAATATCAAGCCCCCTCTCTTCAAAGAAGACCCGTTTGGCATTGGCTTTAAGTGAGTTTACAACAAGCTCCCTCATAATAGTAATAAGTGAATGAAGGAGATAAAGGAGATCCTTTTTCCCGAGTATCCTGGTGATTATGCTGTTTATAAGCATCAGGATATCTTCAGAAACATACTTGAAGTTTATCTTTACCGGTTCATCGGAATTAATCTTTTCAAAAATCTTTTTTTTCTGCTGGTTAAACATAAATCCTGCTTTAATGCTTTTGAAAGTATTTTTTGCCGCAGGTATAAAATCCATCGCATATAACTTTTACACATTTTTGTTGCGATTTTGTTCATAAACAGCAGCTGATCTGATTCCGCATTCTTTCTGTTGGAATCGGTTATTATAATAAAATCTATTCAATAAATAATCAACATTATATTATAAGAAATCTAATATATTTGACAAAAAATTCTTATTTAATTAACATTTCATGCAGTTAAAACAGGGAGTCATAAACAAAAATGCAGATAAAACTCTGGGGGGTGCGAGGATCTCTCCCGTCACCTCTAAACAATCAGGAATATTCAGGAAAACTGAAACGTATCCTTAAAATTGCTGCTGAAAAGAGAATTTCAGAAACTGACGATCTCGACTCTTTCATACAGTCGCTCCCTGATGAACTCAGATATGTTTTCGGAGGGGATACAACCTGCGTTACAGTAAAATCCTCTTCAGGAAAACTCTATATAATTGACTGCGGTACAGGTGTAAGGCGTCTCGGTAATGACCTTATGGAAGGCGATTGCGCGAAGGGTAAAGGTGTCCTTAATATAATGATTACCCACAATCACTGGGATCATATCCAGGGGCTCCCTTTTTTCAGACCTATATATGTACCAGGTAATGTCCTGAACTTCTACAGCCCCTATAAAAACCAGAAGGAGATACTGGAGCGCCAGATGACCTCGCCCTATTTCCCTGCAACATTTGAAGGTACAGCCTCTGAAAAAAATTATATCCTTATAGATAACGCAGTACATGAGCCAATCATGCTCGAAGAAGACCTTAAGCTCAGCATACATCCGCTTAAACACCCCCAGGGATGCTTCGCCTATAAATTTGAACAGAACGGAAAGATCTTTATATTCGCAACAGACACTGAATTCACAGGTGAAGCAATTGAAAAAGCCGGCGACAAAAACTTCTTCCGGAATGCGGATCTCCTGGTTCTTGACTCACAGTACACACTTGATGAAGCTTTTCTCAAGGTTGACTGGGGGCATACAAGCTACACAATGGCTGTTAACTGCGCCATAAACTGGAACGTAAAAAAACTTATCATGACTCACCATGAGCCGGCCTACTCTGACGACATACTTCAGGAAAACTACCTCCTCGCTGTTGAACATGCTGAACAGATGGCAGATGTAAATACAGAGATTCTCCTGGGCAGGGAGGGAATGGTTTTTGACCTTTAAAAAAATAACACTCTCCTCTCTGCTGATACTTGCTGTTTTAATCAATCCCGCCTACTCACAGAGAACAAAATCGAGCCAGTATGCCGGGAGCCAGCGCCATGCGGAGAGGAGCCTGAAAGACAGCAGGTACTTTTTCCATTTTATAGACCCTTCAATCTCCAACAAAAATATTGAAGATGAAAAGGATATGTATGTTGAAGCCATCAGGCGTGATATCCTATCAAGAACTCTTTATCTTAAATTTTCATTCAACTCATCACTTATTGAAATAAAAAAAACTCAGAACCTCCTTATAACACTTTTCAAAAAAGTAATTGAAAGAGATGTTAATGAGGCCCTCTTTATGCTGAATGAAACAGCTCCGGAAATTATGAAAACCGGGGATCCAAGGGCAAAAAAATATATGTCTTTGGGATACAGGTCCGCCAAATGGGCAAAGACAGTTTCAATGATGTCGGATAATCTACCGCCAACAAACTATTCAATCAGGCTTTATGAATATGTTAAGGCAATTAAAAACGCCAAATACGCTAAAAGATACGCAATAATCGCGATTATTGAAAAGCGGCTCCCGCCTGAAAAAAAAGGAAGGATCAATTTCAATAAATATGAAACTGTAGCTGAACTTATTGAACAATATCTGCCGGACCTGAAAGAGAGATATATGAAAGTGCATACGGATAATTTTTATAAAAGCGATAGTTCAATATACCAGGTTATATCAGCAAACCCTGAACTTGAAAAACTCCCGGAATACAAGGATTACTCGAAGGCAAACTGATGACAAAAAAAACAATAGTAAACGCACTTGCTGCTCTTATCGTTGCAGCAGCATCATGCAGCGGAAAACAGACAGATTACAAAATAAATTTTAATCCTTTTTTTACCGGACCGGATGAAATAATATCCGGTATTGAAAAACAGAGTAATAATTATTACAACAACTACATCCTTGCCAGGGCTTATGCAGGGAAAAAAGAGCTTAAATCCGCCATGCTCTATTATGCAAACAGCTGTTTTACTTCAAAATATAATTTTTCTCTCAGGCTTTTCCCTCACCCTGTTTACGCTTTTCTTGATTCATATTCATCAAAAAGCCCGTATTACGATGATGCAGTATATGAAATAGCATCCATTTTCTACCAGTATAACGAACACGAATATGTAATCAAATTTACAGGACTTATAAAAGATGACAGCTCCGCCCTGTACAGAAACTCAATGACATTGAAGGCCCGTTCCCTGCAGAAACTTAACAGATTCCAGGAAGCTGAAAAACTTCTGATATCTTTAGCCGAAAAATACCCTGACAGCAACTCAGCAGCTGATATATACATGAAACTTGCCTCAGTTTATGAATCATCCGGCAGGTTTACTAACGCAGTATCCTCGTATTTAAAAATCATCCGTCTGACAAAAAACGTCTGGCATGATGATATTGCTGTTAAAAGGATCCTTTATCTTATCACAACTAAAAATGTGAAAGTCAATGGCGATGAAGACAGAATAGCTATTGCAGAGTCTCTCTTCGAATCAAAGGATTATGCCGGGGCGGAAAAATATCTTAACGGCATTTTACAAAAAGGCGAGAACCCCGACGCTTCACTGCTTTACCTGAAAATACTTTCCCGGAAAAAACAGTCTGAAGCTGCAAAATTCTTAAAATTATTAGAAAATAAACCGGAATATGCAAAATTCGCTCTTGCTAATGCAAACGAATTATGGGACAACGGGAACAAGTATGCAGCAGTGCAGGTATATTCAAAAATTGCTGACTCATCCGACAAAGATATTGCTGAAAGAGTTCTGACACGCCTCTCTTTTTATTACGAGGAGCGAAATAACCCCCTTCTAATTAAGTATATGGAGATTTACCGTAAACTCTTCCCCGATAATTCATTGAGCGGACGATTTACCTGGCTCATGGGGAGATACCGGCTGAAGACGGGGAACTACTCAGCAGCTTCTACATACTTTAATCAGTGCATAAAGAAATACCCGACAAATCAGTATACCGCAAACTGCCGCTACTGGCTCTTTAAAATTACCAACATGAAAAAAGATCCCTCTGAAAACGACAGATTAAAACTGCTGCAGGATCTTGCTCTTTATAATCCTGAATCTGTTCACACGCTATCATTAATCTCTGAAGTTGCAGAAAAAACTGATACCGCAGTGCTGACCAGACTTTACAAAAAAGCTTATAAAGATGATAACACCGGCCTGATGCATCTTTATCATACCATGCTCTTCATGAAAGAAGGTTATACCGAATCATGGATTAAAAGATTTTCTGATCTTGACAGCGATATTACGTCACGATATAAATCTTTTAACAGATTGTTTACAGAGGGTTCTTTAAAAAGTGACTATCGTAAAATATTAACAAATCTGGACAGGTATTTCGCAGCAGGTGATATTGAATCAATAAACAGGGAACTTAAGCTTATACCTGAAAACGAACCGGAAGTGATGTTAGATACAGCCCTTGCGTTATCCCGGCTTTCATTGAAATACGGACATTATAACTACAGCACTTACTATGCTTTTAAACTCCTTGACCTCATGGATATCCCGGAAAATCTTGCTTTACTCTCTCCTGAATTTGCAAAGTCTCTTTACCCTTATGCCTTCAGAAAATGTGTAAATGATGAAAGCCGGAGAACAGGGGTAAAACCTGAAGTGGTACTTGCAATGATGAAAGCTGAATCAAACTTTAATGTTACCGCTGTTTCACCGGCAGGAGCCACAGGTCTTATGCAGCTCATGCCGCTTACAGCCCGCGGCATAGGAAAAGAGATCGGAGTAGCTGATTTTAACCTGAAGGACCCCTGCACTTCAATTAAATTCGGCACTCACTATATTGCATGGCTCCACAGGTATTACAAAGGGAAGATTGAACTTATGGTTGCAGGCTATAATGCAGGCGCCGGAAATGTTGATACCTGGCTGAAAAGATTTAAAGACAAAGATCTGGACTATATATCTGAATTCACACCTTTCCAGGAAACACGTGACTATATATTCCGTACAAAAAAATTCATGTCTCAATACCGGTCAGTTTATAAAAGCGAATAAGGAAAAATTATGAGGTTCCTCCTTGCAGCAATTCTTCTGATACCCGCTTTTGCCTCTTCTGAAACAGTTATCGGGAAAATTGTCAGGAGTGACGGTCTTGTCAAAAAAATTAATATTAATTGCAGGGGAACCGGCTGCGGCAGCAAAAGCAGAAATATTACTCCGGGTGAAAGAATCAAAACCGCAAACAAATCATCAGCCCGGGTACTGCTTAAAGACGGCACAGCAATCATCATTCACGGAAACTCAGATTTAATAGTAACAAGGGTTAGATTAAGAGATCGCGACAGGCCCACTGAACTGTATCTTGAAAAAGGGAAGATACAGGTTATTCAGAAAAACAGTTTTCTCGATACATCACTTATAATCAAAACCCCGGTTTCCATAACTAAATCTGTTAATTCTGAAATAAATATTGTTACAGCGAAAGATGAAACTGCTGTTTTTGTTTATTCAGGTGAAGCAGGCTTTGCAGGCACAACACCTTCAAAAGATAAAGCTTTTATACTAACCGGCGGCGATGAATCTTCTGTAAAAAGAGATGAATCTCCTGTATCACCGGTAAAAGTAAAAATAACTCTGAGGACTTCATGGCTTGGACGTCATATTATTTCAGAAGACGCCAGGCGTATTCTCGTCTATAAAAATGAAGGCCTGCCCGCAGACTGGCCCTTCATTAAAAACGACTGAACCTGCCAATGTCTATTATAAAAAAACTTACTATTTTCTTCATACACGCTGGAATTATTACATCTTTATCATGTTCATTTAAAACCGTACTTCAGCCGGATAACACCGCTGATGAAAAAACTATTAATAATAGTATTAATGATTATTCGTCCGGGAACTGGCACATCCGAATTGAAGCAGTAAAAAGAGCATCAGGCTACATTAACACTGTCTACGCTGGGAAAATATTAAATCTGATGCTGCTTGCTTCTGCCGATTACCATCCCGCAATACAAATTGAAGCAATAAAAAGCCTCAGACAGATGAAATCCTATGCCGCACTTGAAAAACTCAGAGAAATTGCAATGACCGATCCTGACCTTAATGTCCGCAGAACTGCAATAACGGCTTTGCATGATTATTCGTCAGCAGATAATAGTGATATATTTATTACAGGGACAGGGAGCAGAGACTGGCTTATAAGAGAAGCATCGTTTATAGGACTTCTTAAAATAAAACCTGAAGAACTGCAGCTGAATTATCTTGGCAAAATAATAAAAGGGATAAAAGACCCCAGGCTGTCTGTAAAACTGGCTGTACTAACAAACCTTAAGATAAAAGATCCGCTGCTTTATAATGAAATATCAGGAATTATTAATAATAAAAGGACGGGGATATCTTTGTTAAAGGGAGCACTGACAGCAATTAATGGTTATACTTTTGACGAAAGGACAAGGAATAGACTTCTATCACTTCTTACCCACAGGAATAAAGATATCAGAATCTTATCCCTGCAGGCATTAAAAAGAGAAAAAATTGAACTCAATTTTTAATCAGATTTTTTTCTCCATTGATATATAAACCTTATTTTTATTATCCTGCATATCTTTCTTATAATCAGCTTTGTAATCCTCTTTGATAAGCTTATCAAACAACTGATCCTTCATCTCCTGGTCTTTTTTCTTGTCAGGATCGAGTTTCATACCATCCACGTGAGCCTGGTACATCATGAAAAGATTCTGTTTAGCCATTCTGTAATAATATATTGATGTTATAAGTCTTTTCGCTGAGCCGGTGGATTTATCTCCGGTATACTTATAATCCTCATAAATTGCAGAACCCTTTTTCAGAGATATTTTGGCATTTTCCAGATATTTATCCATAACAGCATTGCGCCCTTTGCCGTCAACCTCACTCTCAATACTAACCTGAACATTTCTTTTAATCCCTTTTGTTAAGAATGATGTTGAATCATTGTGATAATCACCTGCCATTTTCTTTGCCACTTTGAATATCTCACGCTCATTCTCCGTAAACTTACCTGCCGCTTCTTCTGTTTTATCCTGAAAATATAATGCAGTTGCATCGGCATACTGGTCTATAAGTTTCTGAACCTCTGCCTCTCCCCCTCCGTAATTAAGTATCGCGGATCGAAGCAGTTTAATATTTCTGAAATTTTCATAGCTCAGTCTCTTTACAACGGAAGTGGCGCTGTATTGAGAATTATACTTCTTTTCCCCCTCCTGGGCATACACCCCTGAACTGAAATAAAAAATATTTATAAGGACCATAAACGCAAGGAAAAGTCTTCTAATCATAAAATCCCCCATATAGTTAAAGAAAAAAAATGGTGAAACTGATTTTTAATTGAACGTTTATAATAGAATCTAATAAATGGATAAAGTCAAGAAAAATTGAGTTTTGCTGCCATTAAAAATAATATGATGAGGTCATCATGCTCCCCGAAAGCGCTGTTATAACCGGCTCCGGTCTAAAATCAATGTCTTTAAAAATTGCAGGATTATTTCTCCTTGAAAGGAATATAATGGTTCTTTCAAGAGCCGGAATTAAAAAAATATCTCTGCTTCTCTCTGAAGAGGAGGAAAATTTTTTTAATAAAAATATTCTTAAACATATCAGGAATGCCGAAGCCGAAATTGCATTAATGAGCGGAAAAGCCCCATCCGACAATTCATTTGTTATACCTTCGAATGTATTTATACAGCAGCACAATATTACAGGTTATGAGACATATTTCAAAAAAAACAGAAAAAATCTTGAGCCGATATACAGTGACGACCTTTTCATAGTTAATGATGAATCAGACTGCAGAAAAGCTGAAAAAAAAATATCTGAGTATATTATAAAAAATACCGGCGGCTATATAGCACAGAAAATCAATAAAAGAATATCTATACCCATCAGCCTGAAGCTCACCCCCACAAGAATACACCCTAACTACCTGACAGTTTTTAACATGATAATAGGGTTGCTGAGTTCATTTTTCATTTTCATGGCCGCTTCCGGCAGTTATTCTCCCGGGGCCATATATGCATTTATGGTTTTGGGTGGTTTTCTGTTTCAGGCAGCATCTGTTCTTGACGGCGTGGATGGAGAAGTCGCAAAATTCACACTGAAGGTATCCAAAATCGGAGGATGGCTCGACACTTTCAGCGACAATACCACACTGATTCTTTTTCTGGTTTCAAACTCCTGGCTTTTCTATACACGAATGGGGGGGATGGTTTCACTCCTCACAATAGCTGTTCTGTTTACAGGTCTTGCTATTATGCTCGGCAGCATAGTGAGCTATCTCAGAAAATACAGCGAATCAGGTTCTCTTGTAGCTTATGATAAGGAGTTCCTGCAGAAACTCCCTGAATCGGACCGGCTTGTAACTTTTGCACTTAAGATGAAATATATTACTAAAAAAGAGATGTTTTCGATATTCTTTTTCCTGTTTGCATTTACAGGACATATCTACTACATAATTCCAATGGCAGCATTTGTACTTCTGGCGGCAGCAATTATTCTGGTGATTATTAACAGGAGATATATGAATGATTTCGCAGAGGGCAAAAACAGCTGATTTATCAGATCAACTGTTTTTCTGCATCTTTCTGTGATCTACATGTATTGCTTTAACCTGTCTCTTTTTGATCTTGGGAGCACCTTCAGGATTATATTTTTCCTGAACGTCTTCAATGGAACTGGTTACAAGCATCCTCACAGCCTGCTCTGTTTTATTAAGTACATCAATAAGAAGAAGGTTTTCCTCAAAAGTAAAATCCTGCAGCAGGTATTCCTCCATAGACATCCCCTCAGGACAACCGCCGACACCTACTCTTACTTTCGCAAATTTATCTGATTTAAGCGCAAGAGCCATTGAATCAACACCTGCATGAGCAAGGTCAGCATACATATAATCGACCCTGAGTTCACCGAGTTCCAGTGAAGAATCCTCAACAATGCAGATGATGTCTTTAACATTTATGCGCAGGAATGAGGCGATGTACAGAACAGATTCACCTATAAGGTTTACAAAAGTCTGGGGCTTGAGGAGAACCACATCATGCTTCGCGATTTTCCCCCGCCCGATTACAGACTTCTTTTTCTTGATCCTGACATCGATATTTTCGTTATTTGCCAGAATATCGATAACCTTGAATCCGATATTCTGCCTGTTGTTAGCAAATCTTTCCCCCGGATTACCAAAGCCTACTATTAATTTCAATTAATATGCTCCTTTAAAAAACTTTATATCAGCAACTTATTAAGACAGCAGACCGACTTCAAAGTTTCATAAAAAAATCTAAATAGAGATCCGGAAAGCTGAAATTCTGAGTTATTACTCTGCAGGAGTAGCCTCTTCTCCCTCAGCTGCCTCTGCAGGTGACTCTTCAGCGGTTCTCGGTTTTTCAATAGCCGCTATAATACTGTTTCCGCTTGTAAGAATTTCAATTTCTTCATCAAGCTTTAGATCACTTACATGTATAGACTCACCGACGCTTAGTTCAGAAATATCAACACTAATCTTTTCAGGGAGAACACCAGGTCTGCAGTGAACAAAAATCTCTCTCTCACCATGTTCAAGTATTCCACCCATCTTAATACCCTTAGGTGTACCTAAAAGCTCTACCGGCACACGGGTCTTAATTTTTTCACCTTTTGTTACCTTGAAAAGGTCAAGATGTAAAACTCTTCCTGTAACAGGATGCGCCTGAAAATCCTTAACAAAGGCCATAATTTCGCTTTCAGCAGCACCACTTACATGCAGATTAAATATAACGCTTTCAGAGATGTGTCCTTTAAAAAGAGTTGCGAATTCCTTCTCTTTTATCTTGATTACATCAGATTTTCCATGCGAATATACAACTGCAGGGATGTAGCCTTCCACTCTCAGCCTGTTGCATGAGTTTTTTCCTGTTTCGGTTCTTAACTCAGCATTTAACAGCTTACCATTCATCTACTTTACCTCAGTATTTATTTTATCTTAATTAAAAATTAAGTTTATTACAACAATTATATAAAAAGGGAACTCACAGATTCCCCGTTATGAATTCTTCTTATTGCCTCTCCAAACAGAGGAGCTATGGAAAGCACCTGCATGTTCCTCAGCTTTTTATGATCCGGGAGAGGAATGGAATTCGTAAAGATTATCTCTTTAAAATCCGCCTGCCTGAGATTATCAACAGCATTATCAGAGAGTACCGGATGTGAGAAAAGGCAATATACATCATTAGCTCCTCTCTCCTTCAGGGCTGCGGCAGCTTTAGATATAGAGCCCGCTGTATCCGCAATGTCATCGATAAGTATACAGTTTTTATCTTTTACTTCTCCGATTACATTCATTATATCTACAACGTTTGCTTCAGGCCGTCTTTTATCAATAATAGCAAGGCTGGAGTTCATCTTCTTCGCAAGGAACCTGGCCCTGTCAACCCCCCCTGCGTCAGGTGAAACAACCACAACGTTTTCAAGAGTTAGACTCTTGAGGTAATCTATGGCAATAGGGGATGCATAAAGGTTATCAACAGGTATGTCAAAAAAACCCTGGATCTGGTCAGCGTGAAGATCCATTGTCAGGACTCTGTCTGCGCCGGTAACCTGTATAATATTTGAAACAACCTTCGCCGAAATCGGAACACGGGGCTCAACCTTGCGGTCCTGCCTTGCGTAGCCGAAATAGGGAATTACTGCTGTTATGCGGGATGCCGACGCTCTTACCGCCGCATCTATCATAAGAAGAAGTTCCATTATATGGTCATTAGACGGATTACAGGTTGATTGTATGATAAATACGTCATGAGCCCTGACATTATCCTTTAGCTTAACAGAGATTTCTCCATCCTTAAATCTCTTCAGATCTATGCCTGAAAGCTCAGTCCCGAGATATTGTGCGATCTCAAGGGCAAGCTCCCCGTTAGACGAGCCGGAAAAGATTTTTAAAGGGCTGTTATTCATCTGATTTGTCCTCGGTTTTCTTCGCAACATATTTCTCCAGCGAAATCAGCTCATCGCGTGTATTTATTCCTCTACCCTCAACCGGGTTCTTGAGAACAACAGTTTTAACAGCATAGCCTGACTGAAGAACAAAATTTAATGCGTCAGGAAGATAATATTCCCTCTGCGCATTATTTGTATCTATCTTTTTAAGCCCCTCAAAAAGCAGCCTGCTGTTAAATATATAAGTTCCGCTGTTGACTTCTGTAATTTTTTTCTGTTCATCAGTTGCATCTTTCTCTTCCACAATTCGGGAGAAAGACCCGGAGTCATATATGATTCTGCCGTAACCGGTAGGATTATCCTGGACCATCGTAAGAACTACTGCACCGCAGTCAGGTTTTTCAATTTCACTGACTAAAGCTTTAAATGTTTCAGGTTTAATCAGGGGAACATCTCCGCACGCAACAACTATATCCCCCTGATAATCTTTAAAATAAGATTCAGCCTGCATTACAGCATGACCGGTACCTAACTGTTCATGCTGCCAGACAAAATTTACCCTGCCGTTGAGTTGCTGTATAACATCATCCCCTTTATAACCTACAACTACAAGAATATCATTAATTCCTGCAGCATTCAGGTTTTCCACAACATGTTCGATTAAAGGTTTTCCGCAAAGAGGATGAAGTACTTTAGGGAGTTCAGACTGCATTCGAACCCCTTTTCCTCCGGCAAGAACAATCGAGGAAATTTTCTTAATTGTTCATCTCCTGAAAATTTTATTCTGAGGCGCAAGGATTCGAACCTTGGAGTGCCGAGACCAAAACCCGGTGCCTTACCACTTGGCTACGCCTCAATTGTGTGTATGTAATATCAGCAAAAACTTATGACACATTTCTCAATAACTCTTTATAATGTCAACCATTAATTTCACGGCATCTGATACCGGTCTGAAAAACCCTGTTCCCCTCTTTTTTAAGCTCTTCAGCAGCAGAGAGGGATACCTGCATATCCTTAAAAACCCCGTAAACCGACGACCCCGACCCTGACATAAGTGAAAAATCAGCCCCGAGATCATACATCTTATTCTTCAGTTTTTCAAGTTCAGGGTACTGCTGAAAAACAGGTTTTTCAAAATCATTTATAAAATGATTTTTCCATTCAGTGGGTTCATCAAGCAGAGAATACAGCTCATTTTTTCTTCTCTGCAGCTCCTCCAGGGTATATAAATCATCATATCCTCTTTTAAGAGAGGAGTAAGCCTTGCCCGTATTTACATGAATTCCATTATTAACCAGAACAACCGGGAGAGCCGGATTCCGGTCAATCTGCTGAAGAATCTCTCCACGCCCCTCCGCAAAAGCCACCCCCCCTTTTAGAAAAAAGGGCACATCAGAACCGCTTTCAGAAGCGGCAGAAAACAGGGGCTCCTCCTGCTGTAGTTTTAACGCTGTTCTTACCAGTTCAAGTGCTGCGGCAGCATCACTGCTCCCCCCACCGATACCTGCGCCTGAGGGGATATTCTTCTCAATCGAAAATTTCAGATATCCCCCGATCGATAACGCTGCCAGGTACTTCCTCACGGCAATTGATACCAGATTTTCATCCGCAGGAATCTCCTTAAGTATATCTGCAGAAATCCCTCCCGAACAGGCTATCTCCACATCAAGGGATTTTTCATGGGGCACAAACTTAAATGACTCCAGTTTTAAAAGATCGAAAATTTCTATTTCCGCCATTATGCTCAGCAGATTATGAAAATTATCACTTCGTCTGTTAAGCACCTGAAGGTGGAGATTAAGCTTCGCAAAGGCTTTACGGCTTGTAAAAAGATCTATCTGCATATTTTTATTTTCTTTTCTGAATGCTGATTATATGACAAAAAATCTGAAAAGTCAAGAACAATAACGTCTCCATAATAATTATGAATAATAAAATTGTGCAGTTTTAAATATTTAACTTGAAATAAAGAGGAATCTGCCTGAATATTTATTTTAAAGATAAAACTACCCCGGGTTGATAAATTGGACTATTTACTCATTTTTTCACATACAGCAGCCGCATCAGTCTCTCTATACCTGTTTATGCTTCATATTATAAAACGCTGGAAATTTACAATAAACCGCATCTTTTCTTTTATATCTTTCTCTTTATTCATTCAGTATTCTATACTCATCATTATTAATCTTTTCCCTGATCTGGCAGCAGAAAAAGGGCTCCTTAACACCCTTCTTTTCATACCCTTTGTTATTTTTACAGCTACTCTGATTGTTTCAACACTTCACCCTCTGGGGAGGATCAGACATAATATAGCTGCTTTCTCAATATCTCTTTTAGTGATAATTCTTGACGGGGTCTTTATCTTTTTGTATTCTCCAATCCTTTCTTTCGGGCCGGGGATGGAAATTCCCAAAAACAATACAACAGTAGTTCAACTGGTTCTGATAATTCTGCTCATGGCTGTTGCCCCGATGGTGCTTCTGCTGAAAACAGGCAGGCACAGCATGAACCGTATTCGCAATACTGTTCTGTATTACATCAGCGGAGTTCTCGTCTCTTATATTCTTTTTATCGCTGTTTACTTTACAGGCCATCACTTCGCAGGAATTAATCTCCTGCAGAATCCATATGTTTCAATTCCTGTAATTTATCTTCTTATTATAACAGGATATCTGCTCCTTGATCTAAGGCATAACGATTTCCCCAGATTTTACAGGGAGACCCTGCTGATAATTATCAGCTTCTTTGTTTATGCCGCACCCTCATGGTTTTTCCTGAAGTATTTATCAGATTTCAGCCTACAGCCTTTGTTCGCCCTGCTGTTAAAATCTTCAGCAATCTTTATCTGGCTTGTAATAGCATACAGGGCCCTTAATCCTTTAAGAGAATTTTTGCGTCACAGCAGGCTTAACAGGCTGACAAATGAAGTTAACAATATACTTGTCCCTATCCATGAACTGAGAAAAATTACTGACATGGAGAAATTCTGGACATTTATAACAAAAGACAACTTTCAGGGTCTTCAGAAGGGATTCGGCATTCAATCCGCTTATTTCATGCTTATAAACAGAAAAGATAAGGGATACCATTTCACCTACGGATTCGGGCCGGGAATTGAACCCGACTTTTTAAGCAGGGATAGCATAATAATTAAAAAACTCTCGTCATATAGCGGCATTTTTGAAAAATCCTATCTTCTCACAGATATAAATCTCGAAGGCTCAGAAAATGAGATAAACGATTTTTTTACCAGCAACAACCTGGAGGCGGCAATCCCCTTCAGAAACATGTCTGACGTGGTTGTCGGTTTCCTTTTTCTTGGATCAATTTCAGGGAAAAAGGGTTTTAACGCGGATATTCTTGATGTTCTTGAGGTTTTCAGAATTAAACTACAGAATCTCCTCACTACAGGACTTATTCTTGATGAGGTTACAGCTGATCAGGTTAATGACCACGACAGGATTGTTGTTAATACAATAAAAAAACGTATACTCCCTGATGAAATGATATCAATACCGGGAGTGAGAATCAGTTCAGTCTATATAAACAATTCTGCAACAGGTGGCGATTACATTGACAGCGTTAAAATAGACAAAGACAATTCTATTCTGTTCATGTCAGACACATCCTATTCAGGTATTGACTCAGCATTAATCGCCCTGCAGCAGTATTCAATACTTCACTCCCGGACAATGATATTTAACTCCGCGGAAAAAGTTCTTAACACAATGAACCAGGTTCTTAAAACATCAAGATTATCGGGGAGCCATGTAAAATCCGCCTGTATTATTATTTCTTCAGATGGAAATTTTACCTATTCAAATGCTTCATTTAATCCCCTGATAATATTTGATCCGGATTCAGGGAAAATAAATGAAATAGAAACACCGGGGATACCTCTTGCTGTTGAGATGAACTACAGGTACACAATGACCTCTGCCAGGCTGAGGGAGGGAGCTATTGGTATCCTCTACTCAAACGGATTAATCTCCTCGTGTAATGAAGCAGGGGAGCCCTTTACTGTAGAAATGATTAAAGCAACAGCTGTAAGATTCTCACGGCAGAACCCTTCTATTATTATACGGGAGATATACAGGGAGCTTAACCGTTTTACCGGCGGGAAACAGCAGATGAATGATATCTCTTTAATTGTTTTTAAAAAGGTAAAAACTGCTGATGAATAAGGAAGCATCCGATTTTTTAAATAGTGTAAAAAAATATAAAAAAATAATGATTATTATACAGGGTTCTCCTGACCCTGATGCCATAGCTGCATCTTTTGCTATTAAAGAACTCCTTAAAAATCTTTCTATAAATTCTGAAATTTACGCTTCAAAAAAAGTCTCTCTTTCTCAGAACAGGGCATTTATAAAATTTTTAGACATTCATCTGAAAACAGTTAAAGAACTGCAGCCTGAAAATTTCGAAGCGTATATTGTTACAGATTTTCAAAGTAATGAGGTAAGAGGAATTTCTGAAAAGATCCCCTGTGCCGCGCACATTGACCATCACCAGAAAGATCCCAAAAGACTCCCTTCTGACTTTTCACTGATTAAAACTGAATCAGGCTCAACCAGCACCCTTGTAACTCTCATACTTAAGAGTATAGAGGTTAAACTGAGCGAGAATCAATGCAGGGCTGTTTCAACGGCCCTTATGTTCGGAATTCAGACTGACACTGACTCTTATGAACACGCCGGAGATCTGGACATCGAAGCCCTGGGCTTTTTATCATCAAGGGCTGACATGAATATTATTAACAGGCTTAATGGTATCCCCATGTCAGGACCCACCCTTTCTTTTTACAACAGGGCATTGAAACATGGCAAAACTTATAAAGAATGGGGCTTTTACGGAATCGGATTTATTGATATCGAACAAAGAGATTCCCTGGCCATTGCAGCAGACCTTCTGCTGAAAAAAAGCGGCCTGAAAACAATTGCAGTATACTCAATAGTTAATGATAACAGAAAACATGAAATGTTCCTGGATGTATCTATCCGGACGAAGAGCAATAATCTCGACCTGAACTCACTTATAAAAAAAATAACTCCAACCGGCGGAGGGAGAGTTTACAAGGGGGCTTACCAGATAAAACTTGACTACTTCAGAAATACAGCTGACAGAGATGCACTGTGGAAAACTGTCGAAACTGCGACTCTTGACTGGCTTAAAAAATCAAGAGATAATGCCTACCTGCATGAACTTACAGGAATAACAAAAAATATTTTCCGCAAGGCAGTATCCTATCTAAAAAATAAGTGATATTGTTCCGCTTATTTCATATGAAAAAACTTCGCGGCTGACCCCATTGTTTTCCCGGTTACGGAATTTTTCAAGCGCCATCCTCCCTGTCATGCCACCCCTTACGTTTTTATGCAGATCCAGTGTAAGGTCACTCTTCAGCATATAAAGATCATAAGGCTCAGGTGAAACGGTTTTTGTATAGTCATACCTGTCTATCTCCATTGTATATTCTGCACTGAAAACAGGCAATCCGTTCAGCTTATAAAACAGGGAGAAATAATCATATATCCATTTAACATCAGTTTCATAAAAAGCTGAGAACTTATATCCTTTATCAGTTTCACTGAAACTGCCGCTCCCTTCCATATTTGACACATATATATAATCAGGGTCATTTTCGGGACACTCATAATCGATAAACTCCTCACTTTTTCTTTTCCTGTAATCGAGTGACCCTTTTACACCAAAGCTTGTTCTGTCTATTTTAAAAGTCAGTCCGAGAGAGGGTGATATCTTTTTTTCATCTATATTTTCCGTAATCAGCATACTGTCAGTATAATCAAGACCGGTGCTTAGTGTTGCCCCGTGGTATGGAAGCCCCGCGCTGTTAGCCCTGAAAAATCCGGTACTTAATATTTTCATCAAATCAAAATCGGAATTAATCCCGGTCTGCCATGTAACCACCTGGTTCGGGATACCGTAAAGGTTTCCCCTCTCACAGATCTGTCCCAGGCTTCCGGACACTGTAATATCTGCCACATCAATATTTGCTGAAAAATCAGCTGTGAATTTTTCATCGAGACGGAGCGAATTATCATATTCAATTGAACTGTTTAACTCCATCAGTTCAATTTTTTCATTCATCGACTTATAGAGCATGTCTCTGCCCCGGGCATAGTTTCCTCTCCCGGTAAAATTAATGCCGGGATAATTTCTGTAGAGATTATATGCTTCAGGCGAAAGCTTTGAAAGGACTCTTGATACACCGTACTCCTCATCAAAATAATCGGTCCCCTCCCCTTCGTAGGGGACATCGGTTTCACTTAAAGTCATACCCCTTGAATATCCTAACTGAAAATGCCGCACATTCTCAAAAAGTTTAATTTTTTTAAGCATTACCGGAATCCTGATGCCGGTATTAAAGGTGGAAATACTCCCCTTTGATCTTGAAAATATCCCGGTATCAGTGAAATCACTGCCGTAATCCTCAAAAGCATTCTCTCTATAGCTGAAACTTAAATTATATTCCGGAGATAAATACTCCATTCCGCTGTAGCCTGTAATAAATGTTACCCCGTTGTTTCTCTCCAGATATTTTGTATCTTTCATCGGTAAAAAAGGAAAATGATAATTTCCTTTTAATTCATCATTTATACCAAGACTGTTGCTCTCCCCCTGCCAGGCAACAATCTCACTGGCTGACATATTAAAAACAGGTTTTACAAAAAACCCGCCGCTTACGTAATCCAGACGGAATGAAGCATCCGCTTTCTGTCTTTTTTCAGTCTCCTTTAACGGTAAATAACCTGAAAGCACCGTATCAGACACCGCATCCGAACCGCGGCGTGAACTGTCCTCGGAAAAAAGCATATTCATTGTGAGACTTGCAGTAAGCTTCCCCCATAGAAAATCCGCGAACTGCTGAGTCCATGTAATAACAGGCGAGTGAACCACCTTATCTGTTTTCTCTTCATAATCAGCACCGGAAACCTCAAGATCTTTCTCACCTTCAGTCCTGTCCATTGAATATGAAACAGTTACCGAGGGTACATACCCCCCTGTTGATGAAAAAGCTGAATTCAGAAGAAGATAATTTCTCTGTACGCGTCCCCGTTTATCTATAGGAAGATTTTCATCTATTGAATCTGAAACACTGTCCTCCCGGATATAGTCAGCGGATGCAGCCCAGTTGGGGAGAATTCTTGTTGAGGAGTAGAATTCATGATACACTTCACTTATATCTTTTTCAGTCCTGTTCGGAGAGTTGAAGGATGAAGATATATTTTTATAAATGTATTTCAGGTCAACATTAGAGAATAGAGGTGTACCTGAACCGGTTTTCATAAGCGGCTCAAGTATCTTCAGGTTGGCCTCATACCATTTAGCACTCCCCTCCTGGTCTTCAGGCTCGGAAACATATATATCGTTGAACCAGATCTTTCCGGACGTATTAGTTCCGGTTATTTTAAGTGTGATATATCTTATTCTTCGCATGTCAGGGGAGCCGGTTACCTGGTATTGCTCGATATCCCCTGAAGACTTTGAGTTTAGCTTAAAAGCAAGCCCCAGCCAGGTTGAAGTTGATGCCGGAACAGTCCGGAATTCCATGTAGTCATCATCTGATGATCCGATGATATAGCTTATGTAATTCGAAGCAGAGATACTTCTTACGTTTATCCACGCGTTAAGTGTATTGTAAAAACGGAGATCCATCTCTCTCGTAAATCTTTGCGTTACTGTAAGTTCAGTATGAGCTGAATCTATAGCATATTCCATCTGCAGGGATGTTTCAGTTTTTGTTTCAATATCATCTACACTGTCATCCCCATAGAGGGATTCATAAAGCCCTGTCTGTTTAAGTAAAAACGAATCGTTTTTATAGTCGCTGTCATTTATACTGTCAACCATTGTCAGTTTTATCACATCCGGGTCACTTACAGAAGCGCCGTCCAGTTCCGCGTTCTTCCATTTTGAAGTAACCAGCCGCATACTATCAATGTAAAGGCGGCCTGCGGTTCCGGTATTCCTTTCTCCATAAAGCCTGATATTTTTTACCTGCTGCAGTATATCAGTTTCAGTTGATGTAAGGGAGCTGCTGTCTATATAAACACGGATCTTCTGCCAGCCGTTACCCGCCTGAATAACAGGAACATCCGCTGATTCAATTTTGCGCCTGTAAACTCTCTCATTTGTATCCAGCACACCATTACCGTCAAGGTCCTCCGTATTAAGTACGCCGTCACCCATTGTTGACCGGTTTAAACCCGGACCGCCGCCAACTACCGTTATATTGTTCCCGAATTTATACCCTCTGTCCTCTGAATAACCGCTTGAAGGCTCTGAATCGATATACCCGTTCCTGTTGGCATCCTCTGTATCAAGAAAACCGTCATTATCAGAATCCTCGTTAACTGACCCGAACTCCATAAAAAGATCTATTATATTCCCCGCACTCCCCTCAAACTTTACCCATAACTCAATATACTGAACGCCTGACAGATCAACAGAGCCATCTGACAGGTTTCTTGTAACAACAGAAAAACAGTCCCCGGAGGTAAAATCAAAATCAAAGACCAGTGATCGCTGGTTGTCCAGATCCGTTATACTATTGTCAATGTGTCCTGTTGCAATATTGTATGGCCCCGGCTTTACACTGTAATCTATTTTATATGGAGAAAATCCTGCACCAAGAAGTGTTTCAGGTGAACCGGGATCACGGTAGTAGTAATAATTCAGAATCCCCCTTACAGCAGTCGTTTCTGAAGCAGGGATCGATGAGAGTATCCAGTCCTTCTCTGACAGAGATATTGACAATGTATCACCGGATGTTTCCATATTATCTATGAGCCCCTTGCCGAAAGTATTTACATCCTTTATACTTCTGGCGTGCTCAGCATAGAAGGAGAGTTCAGCAGGCACTCTCCTTCTGCTCCCGGTAATGGATCTGAAAAACTCCGTAAGCCTTTTTTCTGTAAGCTTGAGGGTGGCGTCACCTTCAAAAACCAGTGTTGATTCCGATTCATCACCCACGTCAGGGATAACATCAGTTTCAGCATCTTTAGAGAGCAGTACGCTTCCTCCGATCCTGAGATCTTTACTTACATTATAATCGCCCCTCATACCCCCGATAAATTTTCCGTCACTTCTACCGAAAGGCAAATACTCATACTTCACTTCTATCTGCGTGCTGGAGCCGATCACCGGATTATTCGGATTTGTAAAAGCAAGATAGCCTGAAGTGTAATCAACGCTGTAGAGAGAAGAGGAAATCTCCCGCCCGTCAATCTTTACCCTGACACTCTTTTCAATAAGATTGGAATTTGTCAGCTGAAAACTCCGTGCTTCAACAGAGTAGTCAGCTTTTATACTGTATCTTGAATATGTATATGAGTTCGTCAGCTTCGTTTCGCTGTATATATATGGAGCAGATGAGGGAAAAACCATATTAAGGAGATACCTGAAAGGCTCCCTCAGGTTAAATTGTACAATTCCGTTTGAGTAATCCACACTATAGGATGACAGTGACTGTTTTTCCGATTCCGGTATTACACTGTTCTCCTTCCAGAAACCAAGGGAGAGGTTCCCTGAAATAAGATTTTTTGATCCCAGGAAGTAGAATGAACGGATTTCATATATATCAAGATTCAGTTTGCCATCGTTATTTTTATCCAGCGTGGTACTATAAATAAAATTTTTATTGAGATCCTCATTTATCGAATACCCGTATTTAATAAAAACAAAAATTCTCCCTGTAAACGTCCCCCCCGGATGACCGGAATCACCGGGTGAGACAGCGCATGGATCAAGAGTACCTCCGCCCCTGTTATACACTGCAAAGATCCTTGCGTTTTCAGGGACATCCCTTATTAGTTTAATTACACCTGTTGTATAATTAATTGTGTAATCTGTACCATTAACAAGGCGTGTGTAATATCCGTTATCAAGTGAGAGCTGTATGGCGTTGTAGTTGTTATACTGGTTCTGATCATCCATATATAATTCAAAACCGTCAGTAGATATATTAACAGGTGAAAGTGTATATGCTGAAGGATTTGACGGTGCAGAGGTTACAGTAACTGACGAATAGATAACAGCTGCAGTTGCCGGCATTGCAGAAACGCCATCATATCTCACAAATGGCTCAAGCTGGTAATAGGTCTTTCTTATGTACTGGTATTCCGCAAGTTTTGTATTCCCCTGGGAAGAATTCCCCCTGAAGTAATCCACAGCTGTCTCACCCCTGGCAACACTTCCGAAAGCCTTAAAAAGAAAATTCTCCCTTCCGAGAGTGAAATCAATACCAAGACCCTTTGCGTCAGTATTATCGTATACAGCAAATTTTGAGTGATTGAACTTTATATCTATCTCACCTGCATTTACCTCTCTCACAAGCTCGTCATCAGAGAGAGCTTTATACTTCATCAGGTAATGATTCTCCTCACGCTTGCTGTCGTGATCAATATAAACAGTGACCCTGTCGCCAGCCTCCCCCTCAACGTGAAGCTGAATAACCTGCTCCGGGAAGAAACCTTTGCTTATAACTCTTGATACAGGTTCATCTTCATCATACTGCTTATACTTTTTATCTGTAAACCTTACTGCACCGTATTTAAGATTCAGACTTGCTATACCGTATGTGCTTATGTTTATATTATCCCCGGAATAGATATTGCCGCTGTCCGGATCTTTAAGGTAATTATATTTATTTTTATCAGAGGTGTATTCATACCAGTCCCCTTTATTATACCCGGAGGGATCAGTATCTTCTGTAGCAATAAAAACCCGGCCTTCCTTTTTATTATCAGCGCCGGCTGATGAACCGGAGGCTTTTTCCAGGAAATCGACAAACCTCTCCCTGTAGCCGCTGTTTTCAGCTGCATGGGAAAAATAAATTGCAGATGCGGTTATTGATATTATGGAGAGATAGATTAAATATTTTTTTGCCATTCAGCATCTGTTTTGCTTTTTTTCAATGATACTACAAAACTCTGCTGATTAACGCAATAAAAATATTACCACATCCTGCTCATATATGGATATGGATTGATGGGGATATCGCCCAGCCTGATCTCGTAATGGCAGTGATTACCGGTGGCGTTTCCTGTCATGCCGACATAACCGATTTTATCTCCCTTGTTTACCCTGGCGCCTTTACCCACTGCAACAGCCCTCATGTGAGCATAAATTGTTTCATATCCGAACTTATGCTGAACCCTTACTGCAAGGCCGTAGCCCCCGTTGAAAGAAGCTGATACAACAGTCCCTGGAGCCGCAGCCCTGATTGGAGTACCGGCGGAGGCAGCTATATCTATACCTGTATGAAAATCCCTTCCGTGGCCGAAAGGTGATCTTCTCCATCCGAATAAGGATGATATATGCCCGGGATTTGGAACAATTGAGGGCATATCTTTAATAACCTTACTCCTGACATCTATGAAGTTCTTGATTGTTTTTACAGTGCTTGTTGTGCTGAGAAGATCCTTCTGCACATCTTTCATTGCAAAAATTTCAGATGGCACTATCCGTTTATTCTTAAGCAGCTGTTCCATGGTCTCTTTATCATACTCTCTGTATGACCAGATATCACCAATCTCATCTGTACCGGCCGCAAGCTGATACAGCTCCTCAATTTCAGGTTTAAGGTCATCCATTAAATCAATTATTTCATCAGTAGCCTTTTCATACCTTATAAGGTCAGCGCGGATATCATTGTAGGAAAGAAGAAGTTTCTCCTCCTCATTTTTTATCTGCCTGTTTTTTATTACAGCGTACGATGACGTTACAAGTATAACAACAAAGAGGCTGATAAAGAAAAATATAATAAATTTTGAGATCTGGAAGTTAAAGATCTTTTTCTCATTGTGAGGGATGAACATAACTGTCATCTTCTCATGTCCCTTTTCAAGAAAGCTTTTCCAGACCTTCTCCTTTCTCTTCCTGAACATGAACCAGTTCTCGTAGAATTTTCTGGATACTCTATTGTGATAATCTCTTATTCTGAATCTCATATTTTTTACTCTTCTTGTTTTCTGTTCATTATTGTCATTTCGAACGAATGTGAGAAATCTAAAAATTAATAATAAAAAACAGATTTCTCAGTCGCTGACGCTTCTTCGAAATGACAGTCTGGTTTCCTAATTCAATCGCAAATTGCCATATTACAATTTCTATCAACTACAGATTGCTTCACTACGTTCGCAATGACCCAAAAGTTTTACTTTGTTCCTCTACTCTACCTTATCGGCAGATAAATTTACAATTTTATTAATATATCCATATTTAGCAAGACTTTTTCTCTCAGAAAACAAGCCCCAATACCTGACTCACTGTCCTGGCTCCGATAATCTCCCCGTCAAAGCCTGCACCCCTTGCCTTTTCAACATCACCTTCAGAAACATAAATTCTTTTAAACCCGGAAAACCTGAACTCCTGCACCCTCTTCTCAATCTGCGAAACAGGGCGCAACTCCCCTGCAAGGGAGACCTCGCCGATAAAACCGCTCCCCTCCTCAACAGACTTCTCCTTAAGACTTGATGCTATTGCAACTGCCACAGCAAGGTCACCGGAGGTTTCGCTGATATTGAACCCCCCTGATACATTTATAAAAACATCAAAATTACCCAGTTTAAGCCCCGCGTGTTTTTCAAGCACAGCACATATTATCAGCAGCCTGTTTATGTCAAAACCGTCGGATAATCTTCTCGGATTGGAAAAGCTTGAAAAAGTTACAAGAGCCTGCACTTCAAAGAGGATCGTCCTGCTCCCCTCAAAAGCTGCGGACACGGCGTTACCCGGGGAGGGTGACCTGAAGGGATTCAGGAATATTCTGTTCTTATCCTTCACCTCCTCAAGACCCTGCTCTGTCATGCGGAAGAGACCCAGCTCATTTACAGATCCGTACCTGTTCTTGAATGCGCGGAGAACACGGAACTCGCGTGAGAAATCCCCTTCAAAATATAATACAGTGTCAACAATATGCTCAAGGAGCTTCGGCCCTGCTATACTCCCCTCTTTTGTAATATGACCAATCAGTATCACCGGTATATCGTTCCGCTTTGCAAGATCAACAAGCCTCGAGGCAGACTCCCTTACCTGGCTCACTGAACCCACGATACCGGGAAGCTCGGCATTATAAACAGTCTGGATCGAGTCAACAATAAGGCATCCCGGCTTCATCTTGTGAGCCAGAGAAATAATATCATCCACCTCATTGTTTATGGAGATATTCACCTTAGAAGGATCAATGGAGATCCTGTCACCCCTCTGGCGGATCTGTGCAGGGGATTCCTCACCTGAAATATAAAGCGCCCTGAGCTTCTGCGAAATCTGAAGCGCCAGTGTGGACTTCCCTATACCGGGCTCCCCGCCCAGGAGTATTACAGAACCGGGGACGATTCCACCTCCGCAAACAAGGTCAAACTCACCATTCCCGGTCTTGATCCTCTCAAGGTTTTCTTTACCGATAGAGCTTAAAGGAACCGCAGATGGAGTTCCGCTCCTCTTTACCTTTACTTCCTGAGGTTTCTCAATAATAGTGTTCCACTCACCGCACACTGAACACCTGCCGTTCCACTTTGAAAAATCGGTGCCGCATGCTGAGCATACATAATAATCTGTTTTCTTAGCCATGACCTACTGCTTCGGTTTAAAAAATAGTTTAGACGGGTCCTGCTTAAGCTGGCTGAAGAGTTCCTTTGCGGACTGGGACGCGTCTTTTATGTTGTAATAAATCTCTTCATCAGTCATCAGTTTCCCGAGGCTCCCGCGCCCGTCTTCAAGCCTCTGTATTATCTTGTTCAAATTGCTTGTTATCTCAGACATGTTTCTTATGGTTATGTTGATCTCCTCCCTGTTTTTTTCAGAGAGAGAGGACATATTTCTGGTGAACCTGTTAAGCTCCTCCATAAAAATCTTCATCTGCTGCGAAAAGAGCATGATTGAAGCTTTCGCGGAGACTACCGATTGGCGGAGATCTCCCCGGTTCTCTTTTGTTATTCTGTTAAGGTTGTCAACAAACTGTTCTGAATTCTGAAAAATCCTGGCAAGGAGTTCTCCGCCATTCTCCCCGTGCATAAAAGTCTGAAATATCAGCATCATCTGATCAAAACTCGGAGGGTCAACTCCATACACCGTGTCACCGTCATTTAAAAAATCCTCAACATTCTGCGACGGGGGAACAAAGACATTAATATATTTTGAACCTATAATACCCTTTGTGAAAATGGCAAAACTTGTATCCTTAATCAGTCTGAATTTATTATCTATCCAGACAATAACTACTGTTTTCTCATCAGACTGCTTGATTTCAACAACCTGCCCTATCTGTATACCCCCTGCTATACTTACAGGTGCCCCCACTTTAAGATCATTAAGAAACCCGAAATAAATATTTAAATGATACCCGGAACTTGCCACATTTATCTTGGCAAGGAGCGCCACAAGCCCGATGAAAATTGTAAAACTCAATGTAATCATAAGCCCGACTTTTGCTTCATTGTTAAGCTTCATCAGAACCTCCGGCGCAGAAATAACTTATACTGCAATTATCATATCTGAATAGAATTTAATCAAATAAAAAAAATCGTGGAGAAATATGAAGGTTTTTTGAAGATTAAAGGGGGGAGAGTGAAGAACTCACCCCTCAAGTTTAAAACGCACAGGGAGGAGTATACGGCATTTCACCGGTTCCCTTTCACAGTTTTTTGCGGGGTAGAACCTGATTCTTTTTGCCCATTCAATTACAGCCATATCAAAATCTTTACCCAGTGACCTTGCAATTTTACCGTAAACCACATCGCCATTCTCATTTATACCCAGTTCAATTGCAACTACCCCCTCAACTCCTGCTTTCCGCATTGAATCAGGATATGGCGGAGTCCTTGAAAAAAGGGGCCTCGGAGGAGTTGATGAATCATCAAGATCATTATAATCCGTACTGTCTGAACCGAAAGTTAAAGGCTTATCTTCAATGAGCTCCTCAATCTTTGATTCTGAAGATTCTGAACTTTCAACAATCTCCGCGATCTGTTTCGGCTCTGAAAGGCGGAGTTCAACCATCTCCATTGTTTCTTCAACATCAAAATTATCAGAATCTGAAGATTCACTCCAGTGAATAACGAAAAGCATAGATAACAGAAATATAAATGATAACAGAGCCCACCCAATGTCAGGGTGATGCCTGAAATAAACTTTAACCCGTTCTGATGGAAATACTGATATTCTATTCATTCTGTTTTTTCGTTAAAAGCACAATATTATATACTCCTGAATCTCTCAGAAGTTCCATTACCCTGTTGACTTTACTGAAAGAGATCCCTTTTTCAGCACCTATGAGTCCCTTTACATCAGGATTATCGATCGACCTGTACCTGGCCAGTTCCATAAGGTCATCTTCACTCTTCTTCTCCCCCCGCAGATAAATATCTCCGCTGCTGTTGATCCATACATGAAAAAACTTGTATGAACCGCCGGATGATGTTTCTGTTTCCGGGAGGTTTACAGGGATACTCCTGTCCATATCAATGGTGCTGGTAAGTATAAAAAATATCAGGAGTATAAAAGCGATGTCAGCCATTGAGGTTAGCGGAAGGATTCCTTTTGATGTATGTCTGCGATTGATCATAAAGACTTAAATCATCCTCACAGAAAATTTTGTTTCACCTGAAGCTTTTACTGTATCAATGAGAGTCACAGCTTTTTCATAGGGGAGCTCACCTGAAATTTTGAGGAGCACCGCTTCACCTGAATTATCAATATTCCATTTTGAAAGCTCTTCTTTAATTTCTGCCATCTCTGCCTTTTTATCCTTCAGATAAAAAAAACCGTCTTTCCTGTATTCAATCGTCAGAATTTTATCAGCAGATATAAAAACCGGCGGTTTATTCCTGTCAGGCATTGAAACATGGAGCCCGTCCTTCATAAGAAATATCGAAGTTACAAGGAAAAAGATAATAAGGAGAAAAGCAATGTCAGACATCGATGAAAGCGTAATCTCCGAAGTTACTTTTATATTCCTCTTAAGTTTAGCCATTTTCACCTAACATCTTTTCAGCAATCTCGGATGAGATACGTTCAATATCCGCAACAAAGGTCTCTATCCGGTGAACGAAAAAATTATAGAAAGCAAGTACAGGAATTGCAACAATGAGTCCCGCCTCAGTTGTAATGAGAGCCTCGTAAATACCCCCTGCAACAAGGCGTGCACTAACCTGGTCTGCAGCAGCAATACTCTGGAATGCTGTGATCATACCGGAAACTGTTCCGAGAAAACCTATGAGCGGAGCGATGTTACCTATTGCGGAAAGAACACTTAATCCTTTTTCAAGGGATGCAACTTCAATTGAGCCTGCTGCACTTATCCCCTTTTCAACATGATCAAGCCCTAATTTGCGGAGATTCAGCCCTTTCAGCAGCACGCGGGAAATCACCATTTCTCTCTCTTTGCAGAGAGCAATAATATCATCAATACTTCCGGTTTCGAGTCTCTGATTAATCTCTTCAAGAAACTCCGCAGGTTTTAATTTTGCTTTTTTATAAAATAAAAACCGTTCAATAATCAGGCCCATTGCAAGAGCAGCGGCAAGGAGAACCGGCCACATGAAAAGTCCGCCGCGTTTGAACCAGTCGTAGAGGAAAACGTCTTTTACATCATCAGCTGATATTTCCTGTTTGTTCCCTTTAACTGCATCACCGGTAACATCTTGAGATACAGCCTGTTCTGTTTTCTCAATTTCCGGTTTCCCTACACCCTGAGCACAAGCTCCTGTTCTCCCGGAAAATGCTGCTGCACATAAAAATATTATTGAGACAGCAGTAATTATTGATATCGATTTATCAAATGATTGATTCATTTTCAACTTCCATAAGATCTTTATTATTTTTGGAAATATTTGTCTGATAAAAATACCACCCCATTATGGCTATAACTATGAAAAACCCCGGAAGCAGTATAAAGAGGCCGGGATCTTTTATTACGAGAAAGAAAAGCTGCGGTTTCACATCTGCACTCTTTTGTGAATAGTGAAACTTCTGTTCTTTATTACAGTTATCATCTGCCGGATCCGGAATAACTATTCTATCCTGCTTCTTTTTTTCCATATCGAGAATAATTATGTTACCATTAATCAGCAGCGGTTCCATAAAAGCGACTTTATGCGAAGTAATAATTCCATTATTCTCAACGGAAATTTCAACATGAGTCTGCTTTATTCTCTGTCTTAATAACGAAGAGTCCGGAAAGTATTCATAACCAAGCGAAGTAATTGAGATATTACCCATACCGGCGATTTCTACTTTTCCACCTTCTTCCACAGGAATCTTCAGCTGACTCACCGCTGTAAAACTGAGGAAATGCCCGGCAAGCATGAACATAAAAAGAATATGAATAATAGAAGGGGAGATTAAAACCAGAAATCTTTTCAGCCCTATAATCTTTCTCCGGGGGAGAAGAACCATGACCCTGTTAACAGTACATGCAAATGTATTTATCCCCAACAGGATAAATATAACAAACATTACAGGTATCCACCATGTGACAGATATGTTTTCCATACCCTTTGTTGAAAACCATTTAATAAGAGGTTCACCATTAATCGAGTAGATAAGAGTGTACTCCATTGCTGCATAAATGGAGCCTATCCACATTATGACACCTGCTGAGAGAATAAGCCAGAAGGCGAACCTGAGATCACCAGCGAACTGAATAACTCTTTTCATAATCAACCCCCAATCCTCGGGAAACCCATCTCCTTGAGATGAGACCCGAAGGTGCAGAGAGCAACAACAACAGCACCGGAAGCAGCATATAACATTTTCCGGAGGTCGGTCCACCCCTTAAGAAAACGGATATGAAGATATGCCGCGTAGTAGCACCAGATCACTGCAGACTGGAAATGCCTTGCTCCCCACCTGAACGGAGAACCCCACCCCAGGAAAGCCCATACAGCCCCCGTAACCTGAGATATACTGAAGAATACAAATCCCCAGACAAGTAGTGAATGGTAGTCTGCGGTTTTCCTCTTCTTCACAATTGAAAGTGCTGCATACCATCCACCGAGATAAAAGCATGCATGACCGAAAGGTTCCGTTATAAAAAAGAGATCAGCCCATATTGTAAGTTTATTCGGAGTCGGAGGGATTATCCCTTTCGGATAGAAAGCGGCAAAAAGAGAAAAACAGAATAACGGTATTACTGCTGTCAAAGCATCTTCTTTATCTTTAGAATAAGCAGATAGAAAAATAACAATAAAACCCATTACCCAGGGCATGAAGAAAACACCTTCGAATATACCGTATGTCGTAAAGAAACCGGAAAGCCACCCTCTTAAAGCAATAAAAGCTGAGTATACAATAAACCCCGCTGCAATTGAAAAA
>ERZ795057.622-NODE-622-length-35468-cov-10.073165_pt1 | contig 35468 bp, 26 predicted proteins | sample MGYA00375141_ERZ795057 | MGnify/ENA primary metagenome ERZ795057 (study PRJEB30186, sample SAMN05720163) | activated sludge metagenome | isolation source: Anaerobic digester | place: Hong Kong | collected 2015-01-26 ...
CGCTCGACCACCGTCGCTCACCACAAGTCGCTCAGCAACCAGGGTTAAGGTTGAGCGCGTAGAATGGACGGAGTATTGCAATAACAGAAAGTTAAAAAATTAACAATGATTACCAGGTGCATAGGTGCGTAGCATTGTGTAAATTTAAAAATCCCGCCTGTTGCGGGACAAGTTATAAAAATGCGGTAATGCAGTTTATCTGATTCCGGCAAAGTAGCCGGGAAAACTGTACCCTATTGTGTCCTGTTGTGTCTATTGTGGTGAAAAGATACTTGTCACATTTTCCCAAATCTACTAAAAAAAACCACAGCAGGCGCATTAGAACACATTAGGTTCATGCATTAATTTAAAGCTGATGAGATTTCATTGTCATGAATCATTGAATTCTGCGTTTCCTGAAAACGATCTAATGTGTCCTATTCCCGGCAAAGTAGCCGGGACAAGTTGTGTCTATTGTGGTGAAAAGAAACTTGCCACATTTTCCAAAATCTACTAAGAAATAACCACAGCAGGCACATTAGAAGACATTAGGTTCATGCATTAACTTAAAGTTGATGAGGTTTAAACGTCTTGAATTATTGAATGCTGAATTTCCTGAAAACAAGCTATTCCCGGCAAAGTAGCCGGGACAGGTTGTATCTATTGTGATTGATTAATCCACCTGGCATTTCTTGGCACGCGTCAGGTCCTGTCGCAACTTTTCGCGGGAAGACGAGCTCCCGCTGACGCAGATGTCCCGTCCGTTAGCGGTATTCAACTTATCAAGGTTTAATCATCCTTTACACACCTCACAGGTTAGAAGAAAACCTGTGAGATGGATCCTTATCCCTCTCTCTCCTTCTTCAGGCGTCCCTCGTCCCTTGCCCATCTGAAAAGCCTAAAATTATCTATGTAACGAAATGCCCGGTCAAATCACCAAATCCGGAATCTAAAATCAATAACTGGCTATTTCAATGCAAATTACCACCTATATACTTAAATATCAATCTATTTAGAAAATAAAAATTAGAAATTAGAAATTCTTTTAACCTCAATTTCCCCTGTTAAAACAGCATTATAAATCTAAAATCGTAAATCTAAAATCCGAAATCTACTCCAGGGGTTCCGGTTTAATCCTTACGCCGTCGTATTTCTTTTCGATGCCGTTCTGGTAACTGATCACCATAAATACCGTTCCATCGGTATTGTACTGAATCCAGTCGCCGTTTTTCATACCCATCAGGTACTCGCCTTCGTCTTTCTTTTTACCATCCGGCCAGAACCAGATATGGCGCCCGTTGGGATTGTCGTCGATAAAAGCGCCCTGAAAGCTGAGCTGCCCGTTGTCGTAATAATATTTCCAGTCACCGTTGCGCATTCCGCCGCGGTAGGTACCTTCTTCGCGGTGGTCGCCGTGCTGGTATTTCCAGAATCCTTCCTCAAGTCCGTCAACATACTCACCCTGAATAATCACGGTTCCATTTTCATCATATTCGGTAAATAATCCTTCCGATTTTCCGTTCAGGAAATTCTCTTCACGCAGCAACAATCCGTCTTCGTAATACCATTTCCACAGACCATCGGAATTTCCCTGGTTGTTGTAATTACCTTCCTGTTCCAGATTTCCGTTCTGATGGTAGAAGCGCCATTTGCCTATGCGCTGGCCGTTACGGTAAACACCTTCCGACCTCAGTGTTCCATCCGCATAAAACTCTTTCCAGGGTCCGTCTTTTACCCCTTCATCGTCAATTATTCCTTCGGCCGTCATCACTCCATTGGTAAAGGTATAGGCCGCAACCACCTCACCCTTTTCATCATACTCCCGTCTTATACCTTCGGGGGTATCGCCCTTGTAGCTGGCCCTGGTTTTTACTTTTCCGTCAGGATAATAATCGGTGCGCACATCCAGCTTAACCAGTTCGGGCGGTTCTTCCTGCCTGACATCATTCACATATTTGGCAATATCAATGAGCATACCTTTTTCGTCATACTCTTTGAAGTAGCCGTTGCGCTTGTCGTCGCGGTAATTGCCTTCTGTTTTTACTTTTCCGTCGGGGTAGAAAAATTTCCATTTACCCTGTTTCAGTCCGTTGCGGTCGCGGCGGTTGATGTTTTCGCGATCCACCACAAAACCGCGCCGGTATTCTATCATGGTAATCACCGTTCCATCCTGGTCGTATTCACGCGCATACCCGTTTTCGAGGCCGTTTTCGAAATTAATCGTCCGCATTATTTTCCCGTCAGGATAAAAATAAACGGTTAGTCCGTGTTTCACATCATTCGAAAAATTCTCTTCAATAATTTCATTTTCCCTGAAAGTGCGTCGGATGCCTTCCTTTTTGCCGTTCAGATAGGTAATCTGCAGGGTGGTTTTACCGTTTTCGTCATAAAAACTCCAGATGCTGTCGAGTTCGAAATTTCTACGGTTTCCTTCCGATTTCAGGGTGCCGTTTTCCCAGTAAGTTTTCCAATAACCATCAGGTTTTCCGTCGCGCATCATCCCTTCGCTGGAAACCTTGCCATCGGGATGGTAAAAGCGGTTGAATCCGTTGGGTACAACGGTGTTGTCCTGCGCTTTCAGAAGAAAGGCAATCATCACTAAAACCAGAAACAGCAGTGATTTTCGCATTTTGTAAAATTACGCAAATCAGCGGAATTTTTCCTATCTGATCAGTTTTGCTGCTTTTGAAATTTCCAGCATCCTGATAATCGGTTCTTTGGCCCGTTCTATAACATCGGTATCCAGTAAAATTTCCGGAGATTCATTTTTCAGACAGAGATACAATTTCTGTACCGTATTCATTTTCATATAAGGACAATCGTTACAGGAACAGGTTTCATCCGATGGCACAACAATAAATTCCTTATCGGGAGAAGCTTTCTGCATCTGATGAATGATACCGCCTTCGGTTGCCACTATATACCGTTTGTGGGAATCCTTTTTGGTAAATTCAAGCAAAGCGGCGGTGGATCCGATGAATTCGGCCAGTGCAAGCACCGGTCCGCGGCATTCGGGATGTGCAATCAGTTTCGCATCCGGATTCTCAATTTTCAGCTGTATCACTTTTTCGTCACTCAGCTGGTTATGCACATGACAGCTCCCGTCCCACAATATCATATTACGCCCGGTTTGTGCGTTGATGTAAGCGCCCAGATTTTTGTCGGGAGCGAATATCAGTTTTTCATCCTGCGGAAAAGAATCAACAATCATTTTTGCATTACTGGAAGTACAGATTACGTCTGACATCGTTTTAACGGCTGCAGAGCAATTAATGTACGAAACCACCTTATGCCCCGGGTGAGCCTCAATAAAGCGTTTAAAATCGTCCGGAGGGCAGCTGTCGGCCAATGAGCAGCCGGCTTCGAGATCGGGCAGCAAAACTTTCTTGTCAGGACTTAATATTTTTGCTGTTTCAGCCATAAAATGCACGCCGGCAAAAACAATAATATCTGCATTGGTTTCCGCTGCTTTTTGCGAAAGCTGCAGGCTGTCACCGACAAAATCGGCGATATCCTGAATTTCCGGTACCTGATAATAATGAGCCAGTATTACCGCATTTTTGGCTTTCCGCATTTCATCGATCAGTTTCAGCATTTCATCGTTGGTCTTCATCCCGCAATGGTTTTGTGAATAATCGGTCATTTCAGTTTTTAATAATGAAATCTTTAAATAAAAATCATTATTATTATTACTGCTGTTAATTCTGTTGGAAAATTGTTGATTTTAGTTCTTGTTTTTTTCCTTATCAGCAGTTTATCAACAGCCGGTTAACCGGAAAAATTTCAGATTATTGTTGTATCACAAATATTTAGCCAACTATTAACAGTTTGTTGATAACATGATTCTAACAGGTGCAAAAGTATCTGAAAGATGTTTATTTCTGTTGATTGCGTGTTAATTGTTTTTGACAAAATAGTTGAATTTCATACACGAAGGATACACTTCTGAGAATTCTGAATAAATCAGCTCATTTTTCAGAATTTTATAACAAAGTTAATCCTGAATTAACAAAACTTTGTTAATAAACTTTAATTTTCTGATCTGCAACATAATAGTTTATCAAACGGGTTTTCTGAAATTTTTAAGTGTCTTATTTCTAACCGGCTCGGTTGATAACCTCAATTAATGATTAATTTTGTGATAAAATTTATTAACAATGTGGGATAAATCACAAATACTGGCATTGGCAAGCGATCATGCAGGGTTCGAATTAAAGACATTTCTGATAAAAATTCTCAAGGAAGAAGGATACCAATATCGTGATTACGGGGCTTTTTCTACAGAAAGTGTTGATTATCCTGATTTTGCGCATAAACTTGCCAATGCGGTTCAGGAAGGGCTGCACACGCGCGGTATTGTAATATGCGGAAGCGGGAACGGCGTATGCATGGTTGTGAACAAATATGAGGGTATACGCGGCGCGCTTTGCTGGAACAGCGAACAGGCGGAACTCACCCGACGGCACAATGATGCCAATGTATTGTGTTTGCCCGGAAGATTCATTGATTTTGATGATGCCATTAAAGCGGTAAAATTGTTTCTCAATACTGACTTTGAGGGTGGAAGACATAAAACCAGGGTGGACAAAATCAATATAATTGGCTGATTCTGCTGATGATTGAAGTTTACAACAAATTCAGAAAGGATTCATCCTTAAAGGCTGCCGATACTGAGCATCACCGGAAGATAAGTTATAATATCAGCCGGTATGATTTGGCCGTAAAAGCGGGAAAGCAGCAATATGCCAACCTTGAACTGGCCCGGACACGGGCGGCTTATCTGAAAAACAAGGTAATCGGCGACCTTGAAAAGTTTCTTGTCGAATTTGAGGTAAATTTCGAAAAAAACGGGGGAAAAATTATCTGGGCGCAGGATGCGTCGGATGCCATCAGGGAAATTCTTGAAATTGTTAAGAAATATGATTCGGCCTATGTGGTGAAATCCAAAAGCATGGTTACCGAGGAGATTGAGTTGAATAAGCACCTTGATGAAGCCGGTGTTGAAGCCATAGAAACCGACCTGGGAGAGTTTATTGTACAGCAGGCCGGTGAACAACCTTACCACATCGTAACCCCGGCAATGCACAAATCAAAAGAAGATGTTGCAGCGCTGTTTAATGAGAAATTCGGACTTCCTGCGGGAAGTACCCCGGAACAGGTAACGGCATTTGTCCGCAACAGGCTCAGGGAGAAATTTTTTCATGCTAAGGTAGGAATCACGGGCGCCAATTTTCTGGTGGCTGATACCGGTTCTGTCTGCCTTACCGAAAATGAGGGCAATGGTTTAATGAGTACCGCCTTTCCCGATGTGCATATTGTAGTAGCCGGGATTGAAAAGGTGATTCCATCGGTAAAGAATCTTGATCTTTTCTGGCCTTTGCTGTCCACCCACGGTACGGGTCAGAAGATAACTGCCTACAATAGTCTGATCAGTGGTCCGCGTCAGGAAGGCGAATCCGACGGGCCGGCGGAGATGATCGTGATTCTGCTCGACAACAGCCGCTCTGAAGTATTGTCGAGGAAAAACCAGCGGCGCGCGCTGGGCTGCATCCGCTGCGGGGCATGCCTGAATGCCTGTCCTGTTTATAAAACCATTGGCGGACATGCTTACGGAACCACTTACAGCGGACCTATAGGATCGGTCATCACTCCCTGGATGAAAGGGCTGAATGAATACAAACACCTGAGCTTCGCCTCTACCCTTTGCGGAAGCTGTACCGAAGTATGTCCGGTAAAAATAAATCTGCATGAACTGCTGCTCTATAACCGCAACGATAGTGTGAAGCAGGGCAGCTACACCGTGTTTGATGCGTTTTCCATGTTTGCCTGGAAGAAGATCATGCTGAACCGGAAATGGATGGATACAGGAAGTCCAAAAATGAAAAACATGATTTTCAAAAAAGCTTTTAAAAAGCTGTGGGGACCCAGGAGAGAATTACCGGAAGTTGCGGCGGGCAATTTTAAACAGTTGTGGGAAGAACGCAGGGAAGGAAAAATCAGAAAATAACAGAAAGGGATTTATACAATATCAGAGATATTGCCCGAGTACCTGCCTCACACCTGACACATATCCTCCTCCGAAAAGATTTACATGTACCAGCAGCGGATAGAGCTGATTCAGCGATATCCTTTCTTCCCAGCCGTATGCAAGCGGGAATGACTCGTTGTATGCAGCATAAAAGCGGGACTCAAATCCTCCGAACAGCCTGGTCATGGCAATGTCAATTTCCCTGTGGCCATGATACACGGCCGGGTCAATCAGACAAACTTGACCATTTTTTCCACTGATAAAGTTTCCGTTCCAAAGGTCTCCATGAAGTAAAGAGGGTGGCTCCGCCGGTATCAGGTCTTTCAGTTTTCGGAACAGACTGTCAAAGGAATTACAGTCATGCCTGGTGAATAATCCGGAGCTCACAGCCGTCGTGATCATAGGTTGAAGGCGTTTTTCTATAAGAAAATCCACCCATTGATCCGAAGGCGTATTCTGTTGTCTGAGGGAACCTATGTAATTATCATGATCCAACCCGAAATACCCTGCATTCACCCTGTGCAGAGAGGCAAGCCGGCGTCCGAAATCTTCCCAGAAGTCTGATTTATTGCTGTTGTCGCCTGTTACATTTTCCATCAGCAGAAACGAAAACCCACCGGCCTGTGCGCACAGAAATACTTCCGGAACTTCAATACAGGCAGTTTTACGGATTACTTCCAGTCCCTTGCTTTCCGCTTCAAACATACCCGGATAACGGGCGGCATCGTTGAATTTGATAAAATATCCGGCCGATGCTGTGCGTATGGTAAATGCCCGGTTGATGGATCCGCCGGAAACAGGTGAGAATGATATTATTTTGCGATGGCCGGGTTGAACTGTGCTCAGCCAGTTTTCAACTGCTTCACGGATTGCCGGCGGAATCATGTGAATCCCGTTTAGAAAAGAAAGGTACGTTTTTGCTGAAAACCGTTTCTGATAAGCCGTTCAAAGAGCAGCAGCAAACCCACGGACAGGAAAATAATGATCATGGTTGAAGAATCTTTCAGGTATGAAACGATGCTGTTAAAACCTTCAAGAATACCGAGTGAAGCATTCAGCAGGTTCCGCAACTGGTCGGTGTCGGAGAAAAGGTTTATTTTCAGGAAAGGCCATTGGGCAAAAAGCATGATAACTACTATCACCAATGTTGCCAGTACGGACAGATATCCCCAGAGCATCTGTCTGCGGTATTCAGGAGTGTCGGCAAGGGGTTCGATGCCGGACTGGATTTGCTGCATAATTCCGCTGGTAAATCCCTCAGGAGCCTTTTCAAGCGGCAGATTGGCCATCAACTGTGCCAGGAACCTGTCGTTATCCGTTTCACTGAATTTATCGTTTGTCATAATCTGCAAATTTAATCAACCTGTGATAAATGATATCACGCAAATTTTAACTGCATCCGCTCAGCCATATTTGCATAAAGTTTTTTTCTGATGCGGTGAAGTTTAACTTTCACATTGGAAACCGATAGGCCGGTTATCATTCCGATTTCTTCCACACTTTGCTGATGCTGATAGAACAGGTTAATCAGCATCTGTTCGTCCTTCTGAAGTGTTTTCAGCGCTGCATTCATGAGTTCAATCTGCTGCTGTTCATCAAGAAGCCCGGTGCTTTCCCTTATCTCATCCGTACTGTAGTTTTCGACCATCCGTTCATCAATAGCCTGTGTGATAATGCTTTTTTTCCTTGTCCTGGAAACAGCGGTATTGTATGCAATCCTGAACAGCCATGTACTGAACCGGGCTTCATGTTTAAAACCATGGAGGGCGTGAAAAGCTTTGAGAAAAGTATCCTGTGCGGCTTCCTCGGCCTCTTCCCGGTTTCTGATAACCTTCAGAATCAACGAAAACACCATGTCTTTATACCTGTCAACCAATACTGAATAGTTTGCAGTATTGCCTTCAAGTATGCTGCCGATAATTTTTATATCGTCGTTCTGGCTCATCGTTGTGTTTTAGACGTCATGCAGATGACGGGGTTACAAACGGACGGAGATTTTATTATTTCATTGCATTGAGAATTCATCGGTCGATTTGTTCATGGTTCTGTAACCGTAAAAATCATTCTGCGTCAAACAGGCAACGAACCCAAAAACACCAAAGCCATGAATGACTTTTTGATACCCGCCACTGTTTTTGCTACCATCTATGGCGTGATTTACTTGTTTATCCGCAAAAAGGAGCGGATGGCCCTGCTCGACCGCGGACTGGATCCAAGATCTTTCGAATCGGACAAAACCGGTTTTTCCTCACTCAAATACGGCCTGCTCTTTACCGGTATCGGCCTGGGTTTGCTTCTGGCCAATATCCTGGTTTCGGTAGGGGCAATGGAGCGGGAAGCCGCGTATTTTTCACTTGTTTCACTCTTTGGTGGAATTGCACTTATCATTGATTATATCCTTGAAGTGAACATTACCAAAAGAAACAACAAACAAAAGCAGGAAATTACCGGTACTACCGGAGAAAATTTCGGCTGATTAGCCGAACCTGAATTCCTGTAAAACCGTATATTCAGGTCCTTCTTTTTTCAGTACGCTCTCGTAAAGTTCAAAACCCTCTATCCGCTGTACCCGGAATTTCACATCCCTGAAGTGGGCAATGATTTCCTGAAAATGATTTTTGTCCCTGATCTCCCTGATTCTGCCGACGGTGAGGTGAGGGACAAAATTTTGCCGGTCACTGATAAATCCGGCCTCCTCAAGCGAAAGATTGAGATTGGATACCAGTTTGGTAAGAAACGGGTTTTCGGTAATGCCAAACCAGATAACCCGGGGGTTGTAGTAGCTTCCGAAGATGCCGGTTTTGGCGAGTTCAAGGTTAAAAGGAGGAATTTCGCGGGTGGCTTTCTGCAATGCTTCAGTAATAACCGGTATTTCGGTATCCGGGGTTTCACCAAAAAAGCGGAGGGTTACATGAATGTTATGAAGTTCCACCCATTTAATGATATGAAAACCAAGAACCTGTCGTAGATTATGGTAAATGTCGGCGAAAGCTTCGTCCGGTTCAATCCTGATTGCTGCGAAAAGTCGTTTGGTTTCCATCGTAACGCGAATTGACTCTGCAAAGATGGAAAAGAATTGAAAAATATTTCTTTGTTTTCAGGAAAATATTCTAAATTTGCATCCCGTTTCAGCAATGAAGCCTGATTTCCGGGGCGTTAGCTCAGTTGGCTAGAGCGTTAGACTGGCAGTCTAAAGGTCAGGGGTTCGACTCCCCTACGCTCCACAAATAATGCCTGTAAATCATTGATTTACGGGCATTTGTTTTCATGGGAATCTGACAGGGAAAGCCTATTTGTCGTCCTTCTTTTTATTCTCTTCAGCGTCTTCTCCCGACATTCCGTCTTTAAACTCCTTGATTCCTTTTCCAAGACCCTTCATCAGCTCGGGAATTTTCTTTCCGCCGAATAACAGCAATACAATTGCCAGAATAATTACTACCTGCCAGGGGCCAATTACGCCCAGTAAAATCTGTGTCATCATGTTGTTGCAGTTAAATGCTGTTACAAAGTTAATGATTAACTTGATCTGATTCAGATCTGTGCTTAAATGTTTATCTTGCCCTAACTATCCATCCCTCGGGGTTTTGCAGGTTTTTTCCGTGCCATAACTCGAAATGCAGGCGGGTTTTCCCGGTTTCATCCGTATTAATCACCCCGATCTCCTGCTTGGTCTTAATTTTATCGCCTTTCTTTACAAACAGTTGATCCAGGTTGGAGTAAACGGTAAGGAATTCGCCGTGTTTTACAATAACTACATTATTGTATGTGGGCAGGGTCATGGTGGATGTTACCACCCCGTCAAATACCGCCCTCGCCTTACTCCCCTTTTCTGTGGCAATGTCTATACCGTTGTTCTTCGTTTTTATGCCCTTTAGAACAGGATGTGGGTGTTCGCCGAAGGAGGCGGAAATCACTCCCTTTTCAGTGGGCCATGGCAGACGTCCCTTATTGCCGGAAAAATTTGATGAAAGTTCCAGCTCGGCCGGTGTGAGGGCAAATTTATTCTCCGGTGCCGGCTTGGTACCGGCCTTTTTCGCGGCTTCATTGGCTTTTCTGATCTCTTCGGCAATCAGGTCTTCAATGGCCTTTTGCAACCTGCGGGCAGCCCTCTCGCTTTCGCGTAACTTTTTAAGTAATTCTTTTTCTTTCTGAGTCAGTTTTTTTATTGCCTGATTCTGTTGGTTCTTCTCCTGCGCTAATTTCTGATGCTCGCCTTCTTCCATCCGTTTCAGCTCAAGCTTGCTTTTCTTCTGTTGTTCAAGCAGCAGCAGTTTTTTATTCAGTTCCTCCTGGTTCTGCCTGATTACCCTTACCTGGTTTTGCCTGTAACCGGCATACTGCTGAAAATACTTCAATCGCTGATAAGCCTGGTTGAAATCACGGGCAGAAAAAATAAACATAAGGCGTGAATAAGCATTCCGGTTTTTATGGGCATAGTATATCATTGATGCATATTCCTTTTTCAGACGTTCGATGGTTTTGGTAAGATGCCTGATGGTGTCGTTGGTCTGATTAATCTGGTTGTCAAGATTTCTGATTTCACCGCTGATGGCATTGATCAGCTCCTGCCTTTTGCTGATTTGCTTATTTAACAAAACCAGTTGATTTACCGATGTTTGCTTGTTTTTCTTGGTTTCATCAAGCAACCGGTTTGTGTAACTGATTTCCTCTTCAATTTTTGCCTTTTGCTGCTGAAGCTGGCTCTTTTTGTCCTGGGCCTGTAATTCATTCACGCCCGCTGCTAAGATCAGCATAACGGACAGAATGAATGTATTCATATATTTACGAGGCGCGCAGGTAGAAGGCAGGTTCATTGAAGTTATGTTTAGAATTTATTAACACGGCTATATTTTTCAGGTATCCTGAATGGGAACTGAAGCGTCTCGCCTGTATTGACTTTTGAATAATCTACCTCAATTTCAACCGCATTTTTATTCTCAGCGGTTTCGAGCTGGAAATTCAGGTGAGAAGGAACCAACTGACCTTCCGTCATCTGGTATTCGTAACGGCCTTCCAGCTTTCTTCCGCTCTGGTTCACTTCTTTGACCAGCACCCTGGTGATTTTGAAGTTGTCGGGATTAAGCCAGATGTTCTGCAGGGGAATACTTATATTCTGGTTGTGCCTCAGATATTTCTTGAGTTTTCTGCGTTCGGTGGTCACCAGTTTGTATTCCCGGTTATCAATGGAAGCTTTGAAAGAAGAATTTTCATAAAATGAAAAGTCGTTTCCGGTCAGAAAAGCCTGGAGCATATCAAAATCCAGGGTGCTGTTGATCAGGGAATTAATGTAATTGAAATCACTGACGAAGTATGTATTTTCTATGCGGTTCATATACTTCACCGAATCGTTCGAAATAAGTACACGGGCCATTTCAATACCCAGGGCCGGAGAAATGGATATCCAAATCAGGCTGTCTTTCTGAATTCTTATCTGTCCGCTGAATGAATTGCTGTTTTTATTCTGACGGAAACCGGCAGAAAACCTGGCCGAAAAATAATTGTATTTCAACTCATTCTGCTTCAGGTTCTCAAACAGGTATTCAGCGCCCTGCTCCTTTAAAGGCTCTTTGATCATGCGTTTGGTCGATGAGCATGAGCCTGCAATCAGCACCGTGATACCCGCCAGTAAGAAATATATTGATGCAAACCGGGTAAGCCTATTCATATAATTTTCCATCTTTCAGTTTTTTCTCAAGAAGGGCGGAACCCTCCCCTGCCACCCTGGCTTTTTTCCAGGTTTCCAGGGCTTCCTTTTCGCGGCCAAGCCTGAAGAGAATGTCGCCATAATGCTCCAGGATCACGGCGCTGGCAGCACTGTCTGCTTTTATTGCCTGTTCAATAAAGATCAATGCCGAATCGTAATTGCCCATCTGATAATATATCCAGGCATAAGTGTCCAGGTAAGATGCGTTTTCCGGAACCAGCCTGTTGGCTTTTTCCGACATTTCTTTTGCTTTCTCAAGGTTTTTGCCGCTGAGAGAAAGGTAATAGGCGTAATTGTTCAGTACCAGGGCATTGTCGCCGTTGGCCTTCAGCGACGATTCATAGGCCAGGAATGTTTCTGTTTCATTTCCCGAGGCATGATAGGCATCACCAAGCATACTGTAAAAATCAGAAATCAAACGGTTGTCTCCCACGACCAGCTTCACTCCGCGTGAAAGAGACTGAATGGCTGATTCATAATTTTTAAGCATATAATGGGCATAACCATTAAAGTAATAAGGCATGGGTTGCATCGGAAAAAGCTCCGAAGCCGCATTGCTTTCTGCGGCCAGTTGATTGTAATCTTCAAGAATTGCATTGGTGCGGAGCAGATTTTCCCATATCTGGTATTTACCCGGATCCAGTTCGTTCACCTTCCTGAAAAGGTCTCTGGCTTCTGAATATTTTTCAGACATCATCAGCATCTCTCCCCTGAGCATGAGCGCACGGGGATCATTAGGATGGACCTCCGCCAGAATTTCCGATAGCTCAAGCACATCATCCTCAATGCCATCATAATCCTTAACCTGCGAATAATAGGACATCATAACCTGAATTTTGGTATCGGCATCGAGATAGGGATTGGCAAACCCGGCCTTCAGCGATTCCGTGGCCTTTTCCAGATCTCCCTGCTGTCGGTAGTAGTCGGCAAGGGATATGTTGATATAGGCATTGTCAGGATCAACATCCTGAATCTTTTTATAGGTAGCCAGCGCTTCATCGCTTTTGCCCTGTAGCAGGTAAAATTCAGCCAGCATCGAAAGGATGCGGCTGTCCCAGGCATTCGCCCCGGCAAGCTTTTCGAGTTCTTCCAGGGCCTTTTTTGATTTTCCGGTTGCCAGGTATATGCGGTGTTTTCGCATCGACAGGTCTTCATTTACCCCCAGACGCGATTCAAGTTCGTCATATATTTTGATGGCTTCGGCCGGCTTGTTCAGCTGCAGCCATATATTGGCCAGTTCAATCGCATATTCGGTACTCTGAGGATTGGAAAGTAGCAGTTTCTCATAAATCAGCCTTGCTTCATCAGGCTGGTTGTTGTTTGCATACAGGCTGGCCAGGGTGAGGCTGTACCAGGTATTTCCCGGGTAGAGATCATAAGCCTTTCGGGCGGACTCTATTGATTTTTCAGGATCATTTTTTTGAAAATAGAGCTGGGCCAGTTCATACCAGGCCGCATCATTTGAAGGATCTGTATTCACGCTTTCGCTGAATAATGTCAGCGCCTTTTCAGCATTACCGGTGAGCTTGGCTTTGTTGGCTTCAAAAAAGAGATTTCTTGCCTTCTGCTGCTCCCTGTAAAGACGGACGTCTTCCTTACTGACGGAATCTTCACCTCCTTCAGGCGGTTCCTGCGCCTGCAGCCGCGAAGTAAAGAGTGCAATCAATATCAGTACTATGATTCTGTTGTAATACATCTTTTAATGTTTTCGTGTTTGGGCTGAAGGTATACCGGATACTCAGTGCAGACCCGTATGCCCGAAGCCTCCTGCGCCCCTTTCGGTATGATTCAGTTCTTCAACCTCAATCCATTCAGCTTGTTCATGGCGGTTGATGATCATTTGGGCAATACGTTCACCACGGTTAACGGTAAAAGGTTCCTTCGAAAGGTTTACCAGTATTATTCTGATTTCACCGCGGTAATCGGCATCAATGGTACCAGGCGAATTCAGGATAGAAATGCCGTATTTGGCTGCCAATCCGCTGCGTGGACGAATCTGTGCCTCATAGCCATCAGGAAGCTCAATGTATAGTCCGGTTGGAATCAGTGCGCGCTCAAGTGAAGCAATGACAATTGGTTCTTCATTGTTGGCCCTGAGGTCCATACCTGCGGATGCCGGGGTTTCGTAAGCCGGGAGCGGGTGAGCCGAGTGGTTGACTATTTTGATTTTCATATCAGGTAAACGGATTAATATTCACCATGGTGTTGGTGTGCACAAAATTAATCATTCTGAGGTTCTGAACATCAGGCTTTATGAATCAGCCGTCGAAACACTTTACTTTCCCTGTATGCCACGAATGTCAAAAAGACGAGTAGCAGAAAGGCGCTGCTGCCATATCTGATAAGCCTGCCGGCGGTCTGGACCAGCAATGATAATCCATAGAGCGACAGGGCACTAATGCTATATACTGCCGCTCCGGCCAGGTTGTAATTAACGGGATAGTACTTCCGGCCAAGGAAGTAAGAAATCACCATCATTGAAGCATAACATGCAAAAGTTGCCCAGGCGGCACCCATATACCCGAAGGGCGGGATCAGCAGAAAATTCAGCAGCAGGGTGATGCCTGCCCCGATGACTGAAATCAACGCTCCGTAGGTTGTTTTATCGGTAAGTTTGAACCAGATGCTCAGGTTGTAAAAGACGCCGAGGAAAAGATTTGCAAACAACAATACCGGTACCACCCGGGCGCCCTCCCTGTAGGCTTCACCAACGAAAAGCATGACGACGTCAATGAACAGCATGATCGAAAGGAAGATGAAAAGGCAAACGATCAGAAAGTAATGCATCATCCTGGCATAGGTGTCCTGCGGATGCCGGCCCCTGGCCTGATCAAAGAAGAAAGGTTCGGCGGCGTATCTGTAGGTTTGAATAAACAGGGTCATCAGAATGGATACTTTATAACATGCGCCGTAGATACCCAGTTGGGCCATGGCTTCGGTGGCAGTGCCCGGCAAAAGGTGTTTCAGAATGACCCGGTCGAAGGTTTCATTCACTATACCTGCCATGCCGAATATCAGGAGAGGCCAGGAATAAGCGAGCATTTTCTTCAGCAACGCGGGATCTGGCTTTATACTTTTGTGCAGCATATCCGGCAGCAGCAACGCAAAAGTCAGCAGGCTGGCAATCAGGTTCGATATAAAAATATAGCCTATTCCGGTTTCCGGGCTGTAAATACGGCCGATGAGGCCGGCAAAACCTGTTTCAGGGTAATTTGCCAGCAGGTATGGACAAAGAAGAATGAAAAAGAGATTGAAACTGATATTCGCCCCGATGTTGACGATTTTGATCAGGGCAAAGCGCAATGGCCTGTTGTCAAGCCTGAGTTTAGCGTAAGGGATGGTACTCAGTGCATCTGTGGCGAGTATCAGTATAAACCACCTGATGTATTCAGGATGGTTGCCGTAGCCCATCCAGGCGGAGATTTCAGGGGCAAATATCAACCCGGCAAGGGTGAAAAGCGTTGAGGTAACCCCCAGAGATGCCATGGCTGTCGCAAATACATTGCTGTTTTGCTCCTCACGGGAGGCAAAACGGAAAAATGCGGTTTCCATGCCGTAGGTAAGCAAAACGAAAAGAAAGGCAACATAGGCGTAAACCTCCGTAACTACACCGTATTCGGCAGGTACAAAAGCCCGGGTATAGAGCGGGACCAGCAGGTAGTTCAGCAGTCGGCCTGCAATGGTTGGAAGTCCGTAGATCGCAGTTTGTCCCGCAAGTTTCCTGAATGGATTCAAAGGCACCCTCTTTATAAAATTAGTTTTTCAGCGCGGGAAGTTCAATGATAAATGTGGTTCCATGGCCGCTTGCCGAAGTAAAACGGATATCACCCCCGGCAGAATTGATGATATTTTTGACCATGGCCAGACCCAGTCCCATCCCCGCTGATTTGGTGGTAAAGTTAGGCGAAAAAATTCTGGATTTCTGTTCTTCGCCTATGCCTGTTCCATTATCTCTGATACTGACAATATGCGTGTCGCCCTGATTTACCAGCGTTATATTGATAATGCCCCTCTTTCCGGCAGGTATGGCCTGTACCGAATTATTCAGCAAATTGATAAAAACCCGTGAAAGTTGTTTTTCATCGGCAAATACATGACAGGGTTCTTCAGGTAAAGTCAGTATGATATCTATCTCCGGATGTTCAGTAAACAAACCCATGGTTGAACGGATTACCTCCGTGAGTTCAACCTTTTTATTATTTGCCTGGGGCAACTTTGCAAAATCAGAAAACGCCGTGGCAATGGATGAGAGTGAATCTATCTGTTGAATAAGGGTTTTGCTGGTTCTTTCAAACCGCTTGTCCCAGTCGGGAGCCTGTTCATGCCACGATTTTATCAGATGTTGTATACTTAATTTCATCGGGGTAAGCGGATTTTTAATTTCATGGGCTACCTGTCTGGCCATCTCTCGCCACGCACTTTCCCGCTCCGACCTGGCCAACCGTTCGGCGCTCTCTGTAAGCTTTTCTACCATGTTGTTGTATTCATTGATCAGATCGCCCAATTCATCCTGCCGGTTATAGTCTATTTTCTCATTCCGCTTGCCCAGGTTCAGGCTGCTGAACCTCTCCCGGATCAATTGCAGCGGTCGTGTCAGGTAACTGCCCACCAACAGTGAAACTACCACTGCTATGGCAGTGAGAATAACGTAAATATTGATGAATGCAACCAGAAACGCTGAAATTTCCTGACGTAATTCCTGCTGCCGTGCAAAGTAGGGCAGATTGATATAGGCAGTCAGCTTATTCATGTCGTTGCGGAAGGGAATGTAAGCGGAGAGGTAGTTGTAATTACCAATCTGCTCATTCGTTATATACATGGTTCTTTTATTAACGGCCAGTTGCTTGAAGGCATCGGAATTCATCTGCACGGATTTCAGGCCCTCATCAAATATCTGGGCCCTTGACGATGCAAGCAATGATCCGTCGGTATTGTACAGATTTATATCAGTGAAAAACACCTGCGAAAATTTGGTAAGCAGTTCTTCCAGATAAGGCTGTTGAGTCTTTTCCAGAATATCCATGGTTGCCAGTTTATGTTCCAGTTCAATCAGCACCGAATGGGCCTTTTCGCTCAGCATATCCCTGTTCTTTTTGGCATTCAGGCTTTTGATATTCTCGAGGATGGTGAAACCTATCAGCGCAGAAGCAAACAGAATCAAAATAATCAGCATAACCTGCAGTCGGGTGCTCAGGTCAAGATTTCTTTTTTTTCCTTTTCTGAACAGCCATAGTACGGCGAATATGAGGAAAACCAGCAGAACATGAAAAGTGATCTGGTAGGTAAACGGCGCCAGTATATCAAGCAGTCCGTCTGCCTTACGGCTGATGATGATGGAGCTGTCATCATCTATGGCATGAAAAAGATGGTTATATCCGTTCTTGTCGAAAAACCTGAATTCTTCGCGCTTACCCTTATAGGCTGACTCGTAAATACTGTAGGAATAGTCACCCACATTTTTTACCAGTTCATTCTTTGAATAGATGGCCCAGGAATAATTGCCTGTTTCCGTAATTCCGGTTTGCGAACGGTCCAGAAGCAGTTCCGGATAGCCCAGCCCTTTTGGAGCGTATTTCTTCATCAGTTCAATCACAATGGCAATCCGGGGTGAGGATGGTTCATTCTGCATGATGGGTACCCTGGCAATATAATTCCCCTCATCATAGGATTCCCTGATATAGTAAAAGTTGTCCGATGTTGTCTTCTCACCCAGTTGCGAGATAATGCCATCAAAATACTCATGGCAGTTAATAATGTAATCAGATGGTTTTATAATCAGTGTTTTTTCCGGGAAACAGAGGGTAACCTGGGAATTGTATTTTGTCCAGAAACCCCTGAAATATGTCTGCAGGATGTAGTCGGTGCAAGCGGGCTCACGGGCGGGAGAATACCATGATTCATTGATTTTGCGCCGGAGCAGCGTGTCGGCCATCAATTTTTCCTCAAGTCCGGCAAACAGATATTCTGCTATTTTGTCCCTATCGGAGGAGAGCCTGACCGCCATCAGTTTACGTTGGCTGTTTTCCTTGATTTTTCTGTTGTGGTAATAACTGTAGGAAGACACGGAAGTCAGAATCAGAACGATAAAGAAGTAGGAGACTACCGAAGGGTGTTTAAGATTTCCGGAATAAACCCTTATAAGCAGGAAGATATAGAACAGCAACAAAATAAGAATCTTCCAGTCGGGAGAATACAGGCCAAGCATGGAAGATATCTGTGAGAATAATATGGTTATCAGCAGAAAAGCAATTATGGTAAACCTGCTTCCGCTGTGAGAATATGTATCCCTGAGCAACGGAAAACTGATAAGAAAGAAGGAGATCAGGATAAGGGCGATGATCAGAAAGCCGGCGAAACTGAAAGCGGTAAATTCAAGAATCTTGCTGAAATCGAGCTGCAGGGTTGAGTTGACCCAGATCGTCTCGATAAGGTAACAGGAAAAGAAGAACAGGGCGATGGTAAGTGCAATGGCAATCGTGCTGTAAAGGGTGCCGGGTTTTGCCTCCCTATCCTGTTTCTGAATGTTATCGTAATATCTGTAAAACAGCACAGCGGTTACCAGCATACCGGCAGCCGTGGTAAAAAGATCGCCGAGGGAAGGAAATATGCGTGAAGAAGCGTAATATACCGCATTGTACAATTCAGTCTCGTCGAGGATCGAAGGAATTCTGAAAAGCTGAATAATGGCACGCATAATGATTACATCCGCGATAAAAAGGAAAATGGTGATGCGCTTATTTTCGAACGGGGTAAACTTGAGGTAAAGATGATAAAGGCCGAGTATCAGGCAAACAAAAGCAAAGAGGTAAAGCCCGTAAACAACCATGCCGGCTGTGTTTGACAGCCTGTTAACAGGAGTCGGTTCAATGTAAAACAGAAATTCTCCCTCAGGGCTTTTCACGGGATATCCGGTGGGTTCAACGGTAATGCTCCATGCAGACGGCAGGTTATATGAGGGTCCGAACGCCGATTGAAGATAATCGTTCTCGTAGGGGTATTCATGTTTGATTAAGTCTGCAATCAGCAATTTATTTTTTCCCGACTCCCTGGTGCAGACCTGAAAGTAGCCGTTGGTAAATCTGAATATACGGCCGTTCTGCAGGGAATCATGATCGATCTGATCAAACAGAAAATCATTGTCAGACCAATAGACCGGGATTTCATCCGTGAACAAATAAAGGGAGAATCCATCCGGAAGATTTCCGGCCAGGGAATCAAGAAATTCTCTTTGTGGGGCGGATGCTTCAAATGGAAAGGCTGAAAGTATTTTTTCTGCTTTGGTGAAATTCTCGTTCAGGGTTTTGTTAAACCCGCGAATAAGTATTCCGGGATTTTTACTTCTGTCGGAAAATTGAACCACCAACAATGCGATAAGAATACTGAAAAGGGAGAGCAGCGGGAAAAACCAGAGGAGAGTTTTCCGGGTTAAACCATTTTTCATGGCAAAGTTTTTATAAATAGCAGAAAATCAAACGAATAAAGCCAAGCAAAAATCAAGCCATATAAAGGGCGATTTCTGTTTCCGAGGGTAAATATACTAAAGAAGGGTTAAACCGCGTCAGCAGCCTTTATTTTAGCCCCCGGCTTCCTTAAAATGTAAATCAGGCTTGAATATTCATTATTTCCCATGCCGGCCATAAAATTGGAGACAAATCCGCGATAAGCGGCGCGGATAAAACATAGAGAATGATTCATATATTTTTCACTTAATAGTGAAATATAATATGAATCAAAAAGCATTGGACGGATATCGGAAATTTCAAACTGATGTTTTTCGGCAAGAAATTTCAACGAGTTCCGGTCATAATGGAAAAGATGGCGGGGTACATCCCAGGCAGCCCAGTATTTGCCGTAGTGGGATGCATCATTGGAAGCGTGGTTGGGTAAGGCGATAAAAACATAGCCACCGGGTTTAAGCAAACGGTAGATTTGTTCCATCCTTTCATCCGGATCTTCGACATGCTCGAGCACATGCCACAGGGTGATTACATCGAAAGTTAAGGGAGGGATATTGTTCAGTTCTCCCGGCTCAGTGACATTCAGCCCGTGAACACCGGCGGCATATCCCCTCGCCTGCTCGTCGGGTTCCACCCCGGTAGTGGTATAACCCCTTTTTTTGCATTGATTCAGAAACTCTCCCGTGGCGCATCCGATATCCAGAATCATGTTGCCCTTGGTAAACCGGCGGATCAATCTGATTTTTTGTCTGAGGGTATAATTACGGATAAACTGGTAAACGCGGCTTTGCAGATCGGACTTTTTATTGGAGTGCGAAATGTAATCCTTCGACCGGTAGTAAGCAGGCAGTTCATGGCTTTCCGGCTTTGGCCAGGTAAACATTATACTGCATGCAGGGCAATGGTAGATATGGAAAGCTTCCTCTGTCAGAAAGTAATCTTTCAGTTCAAGGTGTTTAGTAAGTTCCTTATTATCACATAATAAGCATTTTTCCGGGGCTGAAATCGGTGATTGTTTCACGTGAAACATGTTTAGGCGTTTGGTTGATTATTTACTTAAATACACAACAAGTACTGAAATGTCAGCCGGTGAAACCCCGTTGATTCTGGATGCCTGTCCGATGGTTTCAGGCCGTATTCTGCTCAGTTTCTCCCGGGCTTCAAATGAAAGTGACGACAGGGCGGCGTAGTCAAAATCATACTTCAGGGGCATGCTTTCAAATTTTGAAAGGCGCTGGGCAAGTTCCTGCTCCTTCTCAATATACCCCTGATATTTAACCAGTATTTCTGTTTCTTCGATCAGCTCCCCGGCCAGATCGCCATATTGATCAAAGTGATTTTTCAGGAAGGGTAAACAGGATATCAATTGATTCAGGCTGATCTGAGGGCGGAGGAGAATGGAGCCGAGTTTTACTTTCTGTGAAATGGGCGCAGTTCCGGCCTGCTCCAATATCCCGTTAACCGCATCTGGTGAAACACTCTCCTTTTCGAACAACGCAATGGATTTTTCTACCGCGGTCTTTTTGTTTTCTGTCCTTTCAAAACGCTCCCGGCTTGCCAGGCCCAGCTCATGCGAAATTCCGGTTAACCTGAGATCAGCATTATCCTGTCTCAGAAGAATCCTGTATTCAGCCCTTGAGGTAAACATACGGTAAGGCTCATCAATCCCTTTGGTTATAAGGTCGTCAATCAGCACGCCGATATAAGCCTGGGCACGTTGAAGTATAAATGGCTCTTTTTCTTTTAATTTCAGATGGGCATTGATTCCCGCCATCAGTCCCTGGGCGGCAGCCTCTTCGTAACCGGTTGTGCCGTTAATCTGGCCGGCGAAATAAAGGTTCTCCACCCGGCGGGTTTCCAGGGTATAGTGCAGCTGATAGGGAGGGAAATAATCATATTCAATGGCATAACCCGGTCTGAATATTTTCGCGTGCTCAAATCCGGGTATTTTCGTGAGGGCTTTGTACTGCACATGATCAGGAAGACTCGACGAGAAACCGTTGATATAATATTCCACTGTGTCCCAACCCTCCGGTTCCACGAAAAGCTGATGTCTGTTTTTGTCGCTGAAACGGTCGATTTTATCTTCAATTGAAGGGCAGTATCTGGGGCCCCTTCCGGCAATTCGTCCGGCATACATCGGCGATTCATCAAAACCTGTTCTGAGGATATCATGCACACGGGTGTCGGTATAAGCCAGATAACAGCTTCTTTGCCGGAGTAGTTTGGGTGTATTGGTAAAGGAAAAGCGGCCAGGCGTATCATCCCCTTTCTGCTCTTCCAGTCTGCTGAAGTCAATGGTTCTGCCATCCACCCTGACCGGAGTGCCGGTTTTCAGGCGTGCAGATTCAAATCCCAGATCAGTCAGGTTTTCGGTAATACCGGTCGATGCCCGGTCACCCATTCTTCCGCCTCCGAATTGTTTGCTGCCGATGTGTATAATGCCATTCAGGAAAGTTCCGTTGGTCAGTATTACTGCCCGGGCTTTGATGGTTTGCCCCATGGCGGTTTTCACTCCGGTGACCCTGCCATCTGCAGTGGTAATGCCGGTAACTGTGTCCTGCCAGAAGTCAAGGTTGGGCGTTTGCTCAAGCATCTGACGCCATTTAATGGAAAATAGCACCCGGTCGCTTTGGGCCCTGGGACTCCACATGGCGGGGCCTTTTGATTTGTTGAGCATGCGGAACTGAATCATGGTGTGGTCTGTAACAATGCCTGAATAGCCACCCATGGCATCGATTTCACGCACGATCTGCCCCTTCGCGATCCCTCCCATTGCCGGATTGCATGACATCTGAGCAATGGCGGCCATGTTCATGGTAATAAGCAGGACGGATGATCCGAGATTCGCGGCAGCAGCCGCAGCCTCACTTCCTGCGTGGCCGGCTCCTACAACGATTACATCGTATTCTTTAAACATTCACTGGTGTTTCACGTGGAACAAAATTTGCCGGACCATAAAATCAGGTGGCAAAGTATGGGTAAAAACAAATTATTCCCTGACTTTGTTGGCCGGTAAAGGAAGGGCAAAATTACGAATATTATGGTTAGCGGCGAAGGAGGATCTTAAGGGATCAGTGCCAGGCATTCTTCCTCTTTGCTGCGCATAAGCGCTGCGTCTTTCCGGGTTTTATCCTTATATCCGCATAAATGCAGAATGCCGTGTATCATAACCCGGTTCAATTCCTCAATAAATGGTTTCCCAAACAGGACGGCATTTTCTTTTACCCGTGGTATGCTGATAAATACATCTCCCGAGATGGTATCCCCGGCGGAATAGTCGAATGTAATTACATCCGTCAGCGTATCGTGTTGCAGGTATTCCATATTCATATTATACAGGAACTCATCGCTGCAAAAAATAATGCTGACCTCTCCCGCTTTTCTGTTCTGCTGACTGATGCAGTTCAACATCCAGGCCCTGGTATGTCTGATCCCCGCAAGCCGGTAGTTTACATCCTCACGGTAAAAGTTAATCATGCCCGCCATAAAAGTGCACGTTGGTTTCTGCAAAGGTACAATAAGTGAACGGGTTCACGTATGCTCCCATCCGGTGTTTTTACCCAAACTTTCCGAATGCTGCGGACAATCGGATTCCGGAAGATCATACCCCGGGTTATGAAAATATTTGGCCGGCACGGGAAACCTCTCCGCGGCTTTCTGCATATAATAGCCATCCTGAATTTTAGCTTTTTCAAAACCATAACACAAATCATGCTGAAATAAAAATGAATAAACTGAAAAGAAACGGAGCCGCTGTGCTCTTTTTGCTCTTTGTTTTCCTGTTACTCAGCAGTTGTGCCGATGTCACCCCCATAAAGGAGTGTGTGAAAGATGAACCTTACCGATTCCTGGGCGGATTATGGCACGGAGTGATCGCACCGGTATCTTTTATCGGAAGCCTGATCAGCGATTCAATAGCCATTTACGCGGTAAATAAAAACGGGGGCTGGTATGATTTCGGGTTTGTTCCCGGAGCAGGAATTTTGTTTGGCGAAAGCAGCAGGGCAAGCCGGTAAAAAGCCTTATCCGGATATTTCATAAAAAAAGCCGGACGAAGCCGGCTACAGGAAAAAAATTGAGGTTGACCTTATTGAACCTGACCTGGTATGGATATAAAATATTCGTTCACCTTGTTGCGGTAGTAGTTCTTAAACGAGGGAGGTATCGTCCGCAGAAGTTCTGTTTCTTTCCCGGGAAGTCCGATGCTGTCGAAAAATCGGGCAGGGTCGGGTTTCGGAAGGTCCCTGCCTTCATTTGATTCCCGTCTTTCTTCCTGCTCCCGTTGCATATCGGCTTTTTCGGATTCAAGAAGCCGGGTGAGAATTTCTTCCTGCCTGCGCATGGTTTCCTGGTTGATGATTTTGTTTACCAACTCTGTTTCGGTGCGCTCCATATCCTGGATCATTTTGTTAAGCCCTTTATCGCTGAGCCTTCCCTCCTTTTGCATCTGATCCCGGTATTCCTGAAGCTGCCTGCGTAAAGATTCCTGCTCTGCCGCCATTCTTGCCAGTTGTTCGCTCATGCCATTGCGCCCGGTCTTTCCCTGTTGGCCCTTCCCCTCCTGCATGCTTTTCTTCATGGCTTCCATCTGCTGGTTCAGTTTCTCCTGCATTTGCCGCATCGACTTCATGGAAGGTTTACCCTGGCCTGGCATCGGACAACTTTTCCCTGATTTTCCCGAAGATTTCATGGCCATATTCTGCTGCATTTGATTTAATGACTCTGCAAGCATCAATGCAAGGTTGTTTACAGAGGTCATGGTATATTGCTGCTTGTTAAGTACCGTTGAAATAACGCGGCTGTGCAGGGCCTCCATGGCCTGATTGATATTGTCGTTGATTGCCGATATTTCCCTGTTTACAAACGATTCTATCATGGACTGGCGCTTGCTGAGGGCAAACAGAGAATCTTCAATCATAAGCAGGTTGTCTTTTATGGATTTCTGCTTCTCAATAATCCCGGCATACTTCGGATCATTGCGCTTTAATTTGGATAACTCATCCATTACCGATTCCTGATCGAAAGAAGTTCTGATCAGGTTTTCAAGGATTATCCGCAATGACTCGATATCTTCACCCAATTCCTCTGACTCCATTTCCTGCTGCATCTCCAGTAACATTTCACTCATCTGTTCCATTTTATCCGATGCCTCCTTCTGCTTTCCCGACGCCTGCTTCATTTGCTTTTTCTCCAGACTCTCTTCCGACTGATTCAGATCCTTCTCAATTTGCTGTTGCTTATCTTCCGGATTCGAAAAGTTATTCGGTTCTTCTAGCGATTTATTCTTCTCCTGCAGATCTTTCAGATCCTCCCTGATTTTATCAAATTTTTCGCTGATCTTCTTTTGCTCTTCACCCAGTTGGTCTGAATCCTTTTTATCTGCAGCACTTGTCTCTTCCGACAGTTTTTTCTGTTCATCGGCCAACGCCTTTAATTTGTCAATGGTTTCTGTCAGTTTCTTATCAAACTCAAGCTGTTTGAATAACTCAAGATTCCTGTCAAGATTCTTCTCAAGATCTTCCGCGCTGAATTGTAATTTCTCCATTACCTCATTCAGCTTGTTCTTATCAAGCTTATCCATCATTTGCTGAAGCTCTTCAAATAACTGCTTCATTTCATCAGTCATAATCTCTTCAAAGAGTTTCTCCAGTTGCTGCTGTTTCTCAAGAATGTTTTCATTCACATCCTTGTACTGCGATTCCTGCTGATTTGACCTTTCCTGTTGTTCCTTCATCTGCTCCACCTGCTTTTGAAGGTTTTTCTGACGGTCAAGTAAATCCTGAATCTGTTTTTTCTCCTGATAATTCAGACTTTTCTTGTCAAACAGCTCTTTGTTCAGGTGCTCAATTTCCTGCTGGATTGCTCGCGCTTCTTCCAGACTCTTTTCAATTTCGCTTTTAACATTTTCCTGATTCCGCTTAACCATTTCCTCTATTTCATCCAGTGTCGGAATCCGGAAATTCATCTTCCGGGACTGGCTGGACTTGCTTCCGTTTACCGCGTCATTGTCCCAAACCTGAAAATAATATTCTGCTTCATCACCGGGTTTCAGCCCTGCGGTTGACAGGTCAAAATAATGATAAAATGCCTGCTGTACATTTTGTTTGTCGATGGGGACCGTAACCGAGTTCTCCGCTGAATAACCATCTTCTCCGGTTTTTCTTGACAGGCGGAATTCCAGCCGGTTAAAACCATAATCATCCTTAATTAAACCTTTGAAATATAGCCTGTTATCATAAATGGTGTCTTTAAATTCCTCAACGGTTATAACAGGGTATACATCAGGTATAACGTTGATAAAGAATGACATAGAATCTGAACCACTCATAAATTCATTTTCCAGGCTGACACTGTAATCAACCGGTGTCATCACTTTGCCGGAGGTGGCAAATACGTTGCTGTTATCCGGTTGAAGTGATTGTATTTTTGATCCCAGACGGAAATTGATCTTCCGGGTATCGCGGGTATAGAATTTCCATGTTACAGCCGTACCCTGAGGAATGACAATATCGCCGGAGTTGGAGACAGATTCCGGCTTAATACCGGTGTAAGGCGGATAGTCCAGCTGAAGTTCAAAATTGAGAATGGTTGGTCTAGGAAGAACAAGCAGTTTATATTCCGAAGATTGGTAACCTCCGGCCAGAAACCGGAAATACTGGTTTTTCTGAAGCTTTTTAAAGGTGAATGAATACTCCAGCTTAGATTCCTGCTGCATCCTGAATTCACTTCCATCGGAAACCAGATAAATCTGATCGGGAATCTCCTCCCCTTTTACGGAAACCCTGAGTACAAAATCCTCCTGTTGTATAGCGGTTAAGGTTTCATTTTCAATATGAAAAGCGAACGGAAGCGGTTTGGCAAAGGTTTCGCCATGCCTGATCAGACGCTTGCCCGGCTCAGTAATACTGGATGGCGCAAGCATCAGTAATGCCAGCAGAATTATAACCGGTGGCAGGGCATAAGGCAGATACTTTTTGTTTTTGCTAAGGTCGATGGCCGATAGAAAAGGCACCGGCCGGAGTTGCGCGGCCTTCTGGTTTATCCCTGCGAGGATCAGGTCGTCGGGGGCAGGATTTGCCTGAGCCAGCTTATGCAACTGCAGGGTATTCAGCAGGCTGTCCTTAACTTCTGAAAAGTGTTTCCCGATGATTTCTGCAGCAAGTTCATGAGAAATGCGTTTGCCGGCTTTGTTGAGCTTCATTAGCGGAACAGCAATATATCTGCCCAGAATAAAAGACGCCCCGGCCAGATAACTGTAAAACAATACGGTTCTGACAGGGGGTGAAAACCAGGCAAAGGATTCGAGCAGGGCAATGATCAGAAAGAAGGAGCCCAGCAAAGCGATGCTGTAGAGCAATCCCCTGATTAACTGATTTTTATAATACTTTCTGATGAAAGCATCCAGTTTGTCAATGAGTATGTTGTAGTGATCGTTCATGTGTTCTGGCAGATTCCGGCCGGCCGTATATGTATAACGCTGACCGCACCGGGATGTTTTTTTCCGATACAAAAGTAATGATTCGGCCAGTTGAAAATCAACCTTATCCGCCGGTCATCAGAAACCTGGAAACCGTTCTTTATTTCGCATCGTAAACCTCTATCCCGCTCCAGTCGTCGGGAATACCTTTTTGTATATTGGTACGGCAACGGTTTACATAAAAAGCTGCTACCGAATCCTGCTGGTTGATTTTTACGATTTCGCTGAATACTCCGAGAGCCTCTTCAAACTTTCTGTTTTTATACAGGTCAATACCCTTGCCAAACAGTGTTTTGGTTTCAATTTTCAGTGCTTTTACCTCTTCGGGATCTCCATCCAGTACTTCAAATACATAAACAGCCTCTTTTTTGCCTTTTACCCTGGCAACATCCAGAAAACGGAAGTTGTATTTTCCCGGATTTTCAAGTTTGATCAGGGTATCTTCACTGATAATGATGGAGGTATGATAAATTTTGGTAAGGCCTTCAAGGCGGGAAGCCAGGTTTACGGCATCAGAGATCACGGTGCCGTCCATCCGGCCCTCCCCCCCTACTACTCCAAGCATGAGGTTTCCGGTGTGTATGCCAATGCCTGAATCAATGGTGGGCTTTCCCTGATCCACGCGGTCGAGGTTAAAGCGTACAAGGGTTTGCCGCATCTGAATGGCCGCATCTATGGCATCGTCAACTTTATCGTGAAATAGCGCCATGATTGAATCGCCGATAAATTTGTCAATAAATCCGTTGTTCTGCCGGATAACCGGTTCCATGTAACCAAGGTAATGATTGATAAAATCAAAATTTTCCTTAGGCGACATTTCTTCTGAAAGTTCCGTGAAACCGCGGATATCTGAAAACAGCACTGACATTTCCTTCTGAACCTGGTCGCCCAGTTGAATATCCACGAAATCCTGCTTGCCCAGAAATTCAAGGAACTGATTGGGCACAAATCTGGAGTAAGCCTCATTCATCCTGGATATCCTGAAGATATACTCACGCAGCCTTGAAGTCATCTGGTTGTAACCTTCCGACATCACCCCGATTTCATCATTGGTGCGGACGATGGTAAAATTATCGAGCATCCCCTCTCCCGTCTTTTGCATACTGCCAACCAGTTCGTTTACCGGCCTGACAATATCGGCTGTTGACCAGTTTACAAAAAAGAGGATATAGATAAATGAAACCAGGATACCGCTGAAGATTCCGATAAACATCAGGGCATTGTCCAAAGCACTGATATAGTAGAACCCTTTAAAGTCCTCGTTATTCTGCAGCTCGAAATCAGGGCCCATAAAATCAACCAGCCTGCCAAGCATAATACGCATTTCCGAAGCGCTGACTTCTCCCATCTCTCTGATCGGTGTAAGGCTCAGAATCAGGTACAGAAGAACAATTGTCAGCGGCAGCAGCGTAGTCATTGCACTGGCGATGTAAAGCCGGTTACGGATTTTTCCCGGCTTTTTACCGAAAATCCTTTTCTGAAGCTCCTCCCGGGTGTATATATGCTCAATATATTTTATATGAACACGGTGCTTCTGCCAGAAATAAATAAAAAGCACTGTCAGCAGCGAGGCCACCAATGAAATGAACAGGTAGTTCGAAAACATTCTCCGGCTTACCGGATCATTCAGCATTTCGGGTGTTTGTAACTGGTAAATCATAAGTCCGTGAACAATGCTGAACGCAAGCAGTACAATTCCTGAATTGATGAGCGGGGTGTAGAGTAAAAACCGCCGGCAATAACGGTAAAGTTTTGGAGAGATTGTCCTGCCTTTGCGCTTACGGAAGAAATAGCGCCTGAAGGGGATATTCACGGCAAACCCGGCAATGGTGCTAAAAAGGATCACTATCCTGAAAAGGGCGGAAAAGGTATCGGAAAATGCCGATGAAGTATTATTACCGGGTGATTTGCCCACCTGAATGGTTAATCCGCCGGAGCGCTTCTCCCGGCCTGGATTCTCTGCTCCTGTTGATATTATATCATCTGGTGGTATTTCCAGATCATCGATTTTATGCGGTGCCGAAAAAACCCCCGGATCCAGGGAAAGAGTATCTGCTGATAATGGTGAAACACTCAGGGAATCAACCTCTTGTATATTTCTGAAAACGCCCTTTTCGGTGAGTTGCGGGAAGCTTTTCAGCAGCATAAACATCAGCATTGGAAATACCAGCATGAAGTACAGCAGTATGGGGAATAAAAAGACCCTGCCGATACGGTATTTTGGAACCCTCGATTTTGCCATACAATTACTGCCTGAATTCAGGAGATCTTTTTGAGAATACTGGTTTAACGCTTAGGGAAATACAAAGTTACATTAAAATCGGCCTGAATTATGTTAATATTTTCTAAACAACCTTTCCATATGAATATGAACAGTACTTAAGCTGAACCTCTTTGTAAAACCGAAAGTACTGAATGCCTATCTTTGCCGCACAAAAAAGCATGGAATGAAAGAAGTAAGAGTAAGGTTTGCACCCAGCCCCACGGGACCGCTCCACATCGGCGGTGTTCGTACAGCATTGTATAACTATCTGTTTGCCAGAAAACACCAGGGAAAGTTTCTGCTGCGCATAGAAGATACGGATCAGACCCGGTATGTTCCGGGAGCGGAAGATTATATTATTGAATCTCTGAAATGGTGTGGAATTACCTATGATGAAGGGGTGGGAATCGACGGCCCTCATGCGCCCTATCGCCAGAGCGAACGCAAAGAATTATATCGTCAGTATGCCGATCAGTTGGTAAAGGAAGGTCACGCTTACTATGCTTTCGATACGCCCGAAGCCCTCGAGGAGATGCGTGAGCGACTCAAAGCCAAAGGGGTGGCAACCCCGCAATATGATGCGTTTACCCGGCCCGAAATGACCAACTCACTTACCCTGAGTGAAGCAGAATGCACCTCGCGCATAGTCTCGGGCGAGCCTTACGTAATCCGGATTCTGATTCCGGAGAATGAAGAAATTATTGTGAATGACCTTATCCGCGGTGAAGTGAACGTGCATTCTTCCCGCCTTGATGATAAGGTGCTGTTCAAATCGGACGGTATGCCCACGTATCACCTGGCAAATATCGTTGATGATCACCTGATGGAAATTACCCATGTGATCAGGGGCGAAGAATGGCTGCCATCGGCTCCCCTGCATGTGCTTTTATACAAGTATCTCGGATGGGAACCCCCGCAGTTTGCGCATCTTCCGCTTCTGCTCAAACCCGACGGCAACGGTAAGCTGAGCAAACGCGACGGCGACCGCCTCGGCTTCCCGGTATTCCCGCTGCGATGGACCGACCCCGTAAGCGGAGAAGTTTCGTCAGGCTACCGTGAATCGGGCTACCTGCCGCAGGCCTTTATCAATATGCTTGCCCTGCTGGGATGGAATCCCGGAACAGAGCAGGAAGTGTTCAGCATGGATGAGCTGGTGGAACTTTTTTCCATCGAAAGGGTCGGAAAATCGGGATCCAAATTTGACCCCGAAAAGGCAAAATGGTTTAACCATCATTACCTTTCAACGCTTGACATTGCCAGTGTTGCAGGTCTGCTCGGAGATTTACTCAAAGAAAAAGGACTCAGCGCCACGGAGGAATACATTCAGCAGGTTGTCGCTCTTACCAAGGAAAGGGCCGTGCTGATCCCCGACCTGTATGAACAGTCGTGGTTCTTCTTTAAGGAACCGGATAGTTATGACGATAAAGTGGTTCAAAAATTCTGGAAACCCGAAACCCCTGCCCTGCTGGGGAAAATAGCAGACCTTCTGAAACAAACCGCTGATTTCTCAGCGGAAAGCCTTGAAACAACGATCAAAAGCTTTATTCATGATAACGGTCTCGGAATGGGGCAGGTGATGAATACCCTCCGTCTGGTGCTGGTTGGCGGGAGCTTCGGACCAGGAGTCGCGGCCATCATCGCCCTGCTGGGCAGGGAGGAAACCCTGAAACGGATTTCCAGAGCCCCGGAAGTTATTCAGTAGAACAGGAATAACCGTTGATTTAAAATACTTAAGTTGCTGTGAACGGAGATCCGCTGCTTTATCAGAAACTGGTTGAACTGGGTATTCCCTTCGAATATCACGAACACCCACCGGCACCTACCATTGAAATCGCGGTACAGTACTGGAAGGATATAGAGGAAACCACCCACTGCAAGAATCTTTTTTTCAGGAATCACAAAGGAAACCGGCATTACCTGGTTATTTTCGATCATCGCCGCGCGCTGGCCATTCACGATCTGGAAAAGCGGCTGAAACAGGGCAAACTGAGTTTTGCCTCCGGAGAACGCATGCAACGTTACCTGGGGCTGAACCCCGGCTCGGTTTCTCCGTTCGGGCTTATTCACGATCCCGCTCAGCATGTTTATCTGTTTCTGGATGAAAACCTGAAAAATCTGCCGAAAATCAGTTTTCACCCGAACGACAATACCGCTTCCCTGGTAATCCGGTTCAGCGATTTTCTGCGGTTTCTGGATCATTGCGGCAACGGATATGAATTTATTGAACTTTACCCGCCGGAGGATGCAATGTAAGGGACAAAGCCCGGACGGAAGTGCGTTTTTCCGAAGCTGTCTAACATAACAGGAACAAATGAAACCCTGGAAAATAGCGCTGTTTATTTTGATGGTGATGGGGGGACTTCTATTGGCTACGCTTTTCAGCCGGCCGGTCGTCCTTCGGGGAATGCGCAGCGAAGACGGGTTGACCGGCGGGAAAATTCTGATCAAATATCCAACCCTTAACACCTTCCTCGGTTCTACTGCCCCTGCAATAAATACCAGGGTGGATTCCGTAATCACCCTTGCCGGGAAACCCGACGGGGAACTGCGTACTTCTCCTCCTGATTTTTCATCCATTGATACCGCCGGACTTGAGCGGATTGCGTATCCCGCCGGAGATCCGGGATTCCCTGTTCGTCTCCGCGCTCTGTTTGAAGGCGAATCATGCAGGATTCTGCATTATGGCGATTCCCAGCTTGAAGGCGACCGCATATCGGGCTATCTGCGGCAACGGCTGCAGGCCATTTTTGGTGGCAGCGGACCGGGTTTTATTCCCATAAAACAGGTTTATGAACAATTGGCCGCCCACGTTACCGTAAGCGAAAACTGGGAACGCCTGGCAGCATTTGACCCCACACAGGAGCCTGTCAGCGACAAAAACTACGGATTGTACGCTTCTCTTTCCCGTTTTACAGGGCGGGCAGTCATGACTTCAGATTCTTCAGCAAATGATGGTGCGGCTGCTAATTCCACTTTTATCCGGATAAACCCCTCCTTTAGCTCCTACCCTGCCCTGAGGAGATTCAATACAATCGGCCTTCATTACGGAAATGCAAATTCTCCTGTGAAAGTTGTGGTGCGTTCGGGCGACTCCGTTGTTAATGAAACTGCCCTGATCGCCGATGGGTCGTATCATTGCCTTGAAATCCGCACGGGCGGCACCCCGGAGGAGCTGATGTTTGTTTTTGAAGGCGGGTCAAGCCCCGATTTTTATGGCCTGACCCTCGACGGAACAAAGGGCATCAGTCTGGATAACATTGCCATGCGCGGAGCCTCGGGCACCGTTTTCAGCAGGCTGAATCCCGCCGGATTCAAAGCGTTGGCCGGACGACTGAATCCACGGATTCTCATCTTCCAGTACGGCGGAAATACCGTCCCCTACATGAACGATTCCGCTGCCATCGATAATTATACCCGCTACCTTGCAGGAAACATCCGCTGGGTGAAAAGGCAGATTCCGGATGCAATGATTCTTTTTATCGGCCCTGGTGATATGAGTACCATGATAAACGGAAATATGGTGACCTATCCCCTCCTGCCCTACCTGGATGTTAAACTCAGGGAGGCATGCAGCGGGAACGGATGGGCTTACTGGAGCATGTTCAGGGCTATGGGCGGGGAAAATGCCATGCCGGCCTGGGTTGATCAGGGACTTGCCGCGACAGATTACACCCACTTCTCTCCCAAAGGCTCCCGGCTGATCGCCGAACTCTTTTTTACTTCACTTTACCTCGACCTGATGCGATGAAAAAACCATTGATACTGCTGCTTTTTATTACCGTTTGCCTTCATGCACGGGCACAGCATTACATACTCGACAGCATCCGGCAGTTGCACAGCCGGATTATTCATGAAGAGTATAATGTACTGGCCTATGCCGACTCATCAGATAGTTTCCGGGTTTTCTTCAGTAAACTGGACAGCCTTTTTGAAGGGCATGAGAAAAAAATACAGATCTTTCATATTGGCGGATCGCATATTCAGGCCGATATTTATTCAAACAGGGTCAGGGAATACCTGAGAAATATCACACCGTTTACCCATGCTCCAAGAGGCTTGATTTTTCCCTACCGCCTTGCGGGGACAAACAATCCGCTCAACTACAGCATAGCAGGGAACCGCGATCTGTGGAAAGGATTCCGCTCATCGGTCAACCGGGATACGGCAATCTGGGGGTTGAGCGGCATTGCCGCAACCCTGAATGCGCATGAAGATACCATCCGGATTAAGGCCAATCACAGGGAAAGGGCGAAACATCCTTACACATTCAATAAAATCAGGCTTTTTGCAGTTGCGGATTCCTCGGGATACAGCATTTCTTCCGCCGATACGGCTCTGTTATTCACCGGAATTTCGTTTGACCCGGCAAAAGGATATTGCGAGATATCGTTTTCCGATACCATTTCAGAAGCCGGACTGGTAATCCGTAAAAACGACACGAGCGAAAGGGCGTTTTTCAGCATCACCGGACTGGAACTGATGAACGATTTTCCCGGAGTCACCTTCAATTCAATTGGTGTTAACGGAGCCAGTTTTAAAAGTTTTAACCGGTGTACCCTGTTTTATGAACAACTGAAACTGTATAAACCAGATCTGTTCATTATATCCATTGGCACAAACGATGCGGGAGCTAAAGATTTTGATCCGGAGAAATACAGGAATTACTACGATTCCCTGATTATAGCAATTAAATCGGTAAGCCCCGGTTGTGCCATACTGCTTACCGTTCCCAACGATTCCTATTACCGGAAAAAGTATCCGAACAAAAATACGGGCCTGCAGCAATCCGTCATTCATGAACTAGCCCGGAAACACGGGCAGGCAGTCTGGGACTTCTATGCCATAATGGGCGGACTGGGCTCATCGCAGCAATGGTATAAACGCAAACTGATGGTGTACGACAGGGTTCATTTTACAAAAACCGGATACGGTGTCAAAGGCGATTTGCTCACTGCAGCGCTGATCTCTCAATGGGAAAAAACAACGGGACGTCAACCCGCATCCCTTCTTCAACTGATCAAAGACATCCATGAATAGGCTGAAGGAAATATTTGCCTTTTCCGATGAGTTTCCCCTCATCTTTACCCAGGCCGACTTCTGGATTTTCTTCACGGCATTATACCTTATTTTCTCGCTGATATACAAGCGCATAAAACTGCGAAATACTTACCTCCTGCTGGTTTCTTTGTTCTTCTACTACAAGACCAGCGGACTGTTTGTGGGGCTGCTTGTCTTTACCACCATCAGTAACTTTTACCTGGGTGCAGGCATCTTCAACGCGCGCGCGAAAGCCCTGAAACTAACCCTGCTTTCGTTGAGTGTCGCGCTAAATCTGTTTATCCTCAGCTATTTTAAATATTCCTATTTTATCGTCGACTCCCTTAATTATCTTTTCGGAACCAGTTACCATGTATCGCACTGGCTGGCGGAATGGGGCAACAGCATCAGCAATGAAGGATATTTCACGGTTGATAAAATCATTCTTCCGATCGGGATCTCATTTTACCTTTTTCAAACGATAACTTATTGTGTCGACATATACCGTGGCAAGCTCAAACCCCTGGACTCGGTGGCGGATTTCGGGCTCTTTGTGACATTTTTCCCACAATTGGTTGCAGGTCCCATTGTCCGGGCCGGTGAATTTATCCCGCAGATCAGCAAACCGACCGTTATTTCGGCTGCTGATTTTAATTCAGGAACCTTTATGATCCTGAAAGGGCTGCTCAAAAAAATGATTTTTGCCGATTACCTGGCCATGCATTTCATGGACAAGGTGTTTGATGCTCCGGCCATGTTTTCGGGTTTTACCAACATTATGGCCCTTTTCGGATATTCCCTTCAGATTTACGGTGACTTTTCGGGTTATACCGATATTGCCATCGGCCTGGCGCTGCTGATGGGTTTCCGCCTGCCGGTTAACTTCAACTCTCCCTACAAGGCGCAGAATACCTCCGATTTCTGGAGGCGGTGGCATATCTCGCTTTCCTCTTTTCTCAGGGATTATCTGTACATCCCGCTGGGCGGCAACCGCAATGCAACCGCCGCCACCGTGGTGATTTCGGTGCTGATTCTTGCCGGATCCATTCTGGCATTCAGGGATAAAACGGTGGGAATTACTATCGCGGCCTCGGTGATGCTGTTCGTTTCACTGGCGCTGGCTTTCAGGGGGATGCGAAAGCATTTCGTGATGAATATCAACATCATGCTTACCATGCTGATCGGCGGGCTGTGGCACGGGGCCTCCTGGAAATTCGTGATCTGGGGCGGGCTGAACGGACTGGGAATCCTCACCTACAAGTACTGGCGGCGCATCAGTCCGTGGGAAAAGTCGGAAAACCGGGTGGCCGTGGTGTGGAAAATCATGCTGACCTTCACCTTCATCACCTTTACCCGCCTGTACTTCAGGGGTGAAAGCATGGAACACATTTCGGCCTGGTACCGTCAGGTAGCTGACAATATGGACTGGAGCAGCGCGTTGCAGGTGCTTTACCAGTACCGGATCGTTTTTGTCATTATGCTGTTTGGATATATCACCCACTGGCTGCCCGTAAGAACCA
>ERZ795057.624-NODE-624-length-35443-cov-10.054990_pt1 | contig 35443 bp, 28 predicted proteins | sample MGYA00375141_ERZ795057 | MGnify/ENA primary metagenome ERZ795057 (study PRJEB30186, sample SAMN05720163) | activated sludge metagenome | isolation source: Anaerobic digester | place: Hong Kong | collected 2015-01-26 ...
AGGGCTGCACCCTTCGGTAATATATTCCGCCCTTTCAGGGCTTTTGGCTGCGAGCGTGCTGATAAAGCGCAGGGCTGTACCCTTCGTTATGGTATTACGCCCCTTCGGGGCTTCTGGCTTGGGGTGAGGTGTAGTAACGCAGGGCTGCACCCTTCGGTAATATATTCCGCCCTTTCAGGGCTGGTGGTTGAGATAGGCTGATAATGCGCGTGACTCATAATGCATAGTTCTGCCAAGGTAACCGGTTAAAGCTTTGTTGATAAATTATCACCCTCTGAATCCGGCCTGGCATTTTTAATATCTACTTTTGTAAATACTAAAGATTCCCTGACGGATAGCAACTTATTTTCATTTTCACATGACAAGAATCCCTGCAAAACTTTTGCTCTCAAACGGCCTGTCGTTCAGCGGATACTCATTCGGATACGCGGGAAGTGTCTCGGGTGAGGTGGTTTTTAACACCGCCATGACCGGTTACCCTGAGAGCCTTACCGATCCCTCCTACAGGGGGCAGATACTGGTCCTTACTTATCCCCTGATCGGCAACTATGGTGTTCCGGATATGGTTTCAGAAGCGGGTTTACCCGCTTTTTTTGAATCTGATCAGATCCATGTCAGCGGGCTGGTCATCTCTTCATATTCCGAACAATACAGCCATTGGAATGCGGGCAGGAGCCTTGCCTCCTGGCTGGGTGAACACAGCATTCCCGCGATCGAAGGGATTGATACCCGCGCACTTACCCAGGTAATCCGCGAGCACGGAGCGATGACAGGCAAAATCATCGTGGATGGGGAAGAGGTAAACTGGCGTAATCCCAATTCGGAGAATCTGGTGGCCGAAGTCAGTACGAAGGAGGTAATCCGGTATGGAAATGGCCGGTACCGGATTCTGTTGGTCGATCTGGGCGTTAAGTATAATATTATCCGCCACTTCCTCAAGCGCGACACCACGGTAATCAGGGTTCCCTGGGATTATGATTTCACCGGTCTGGAATACGACGGGCTGTTCCTGTCAAACGGCCCGGGAGATCCGAAAAAATGTGAAGCAACCATCAGGCATTTGCAACGTCAGTTGACACATCCAAAGCCCGTGTTCGGGATTTGTCTGGGAAACCAGCTGATGGCGCTGGCCTCGGGTGCCGATACCTTTAAGCTCAGATACGGTCACCGGAGCCATAACCAGCCGGTGCTTCAGGCCGGTACCAACAAAGCTTTGGTCACTTCGCAGAACCATGGTTTTGCCATTGACAGCAAAACCCTTGGCAGCGATTGGGAGGAATGGTTTATCAACCTCAACGACGGCACGAACGAAGGGATCAGGCACCGCGAATTGCCCCATTTTTCGGTGCAGTTTCATCCTGAAGCATCCAGCGGGCCGACAGACACCGAATACCTGTTCGATGAATTTTTATCTGAGGTCGGCCGCTTTTCAGGACGTTAGTAATTTTTGAATCAGAGGATCATGAAGAAACACCAGATCAGAAAAGTGCTTGTGCTTGGCTCGGGAGCCCTGAAAATCGGAGAAGCCGGGGAATTTGACTACAGCGGGTCTCAGGCGCTGAAAGCATTGCGGGAGGAAGAAATCCAAACGGTGCTGATCAATCCGAACATCGCGACCGTGCAAACCTCGCAAGGCGTAGCCGATACCGTCTATTTTCTGCCGGTTACCCCGCTTTTTGTAGGAAAAATTATAGAAAAGGAGCGTCCTGATGGTATTCTGCTTGCATTTGGAGGCCAGACAGCGCTGAATTGCGGAGTGGAACTTTTCAGACAAGGCACTCTTGAGCGGTATGGGGTGCGGGTGCTTGGAACCCCCGTTGAAGCCATTATCGAAACCGAAGACCGCAGGCTTTTTGCCGATAAGCTGCATGCCATAGGGGTGGATACACCGCGGAGCATCGCAGTGACTACAGCAGATGAGGCCCGGGCTGCCGCAGGGGAGCTCGGATTCCCCATTATCGTGAGGGCTGCCTTTACCCTGGGTGGTCAGGGATCTGGCTTCTGCAGCAATATGGATGAATTGGAACGCCTGGCAGGAAATGCCTTTTCCTATTCGGATCAGATTCTGATTGAAGAATCGCTGAAAGGCTGGAAGGAAATTGAATACGAGGTGGTCAGGGACAAATACGACAACTGCATCACCGTGTGCAACATGGAGAATTTCGATCCCCTTGGCATTCATACGGGTGAGAGCATCGTGGTGGCGCCTTCGCAGACCTTGAGCAATGCCGAGTATCATAAACTGCGCAGCATCTCCATACAGATCGTCCGCAGCGTGGGTATCGTCGGTGAGTGCAATGTTCAGTTTGCGCTGGATCCGGATTCGGAAGCCTACCGGGTTATTGAAGTCAATGCAAGGCTTTCGCGGTCTTCGGCGCTGGCTTCTAAAGCCACAGGATATCCGTTGGCGCATGTAGCTGCCAAACTGGCGCTGGGTTATGGACTTCATGAACTGAAGAACAGCGTTACCCGCACCACTTCAGCACTTTTCGAGCCGGCCCTCGATTACATCGTCTGTAAAATACCCCGCTGGGACCTGAATAAGTTTACGGGCGTTTCCAAAGAGATCGGTTCCAGTATGAAGTCGGTGGGGGAGGTTATGTCGATCGGCCGGACTTTTGAAGAAGCCATACAAAAGGGGTTGCGCATGACAGGGTTGGGACTCCACGGTTTCGTTGCCAATGAGCATCTTGATTTTCCTGATCTCGACCAGAGTCTCAGCGAACCGACCGATATGCGCATTTATGCGCTGGCGGAGGCATTTTCGAGGGGTTATACGGTAGAGCGTCTGCATGAACTTACCCGCATTGATGCCTGGTTCCTTCAGGGGTTGGCCAGCATTAGCCGGATGGCAGCTACACTCGCCGGATATACCCTCGCTACCATCAGCCCGGAGCTGATGCTGGCAGCCAAAAGACTGGGTTTTTCCGATTTTCAGCTGGCCCGTTTACTGATGGGCGGCGAATCCGGAACCATGCATGAACGATTGCTGAAGGTCCGTGCCTGGCGCATAACTCATCATATAAAGCCGGTCATCAAGCAGATAGATACCCTTGCTGCCGAATACCCGGCCTATACCAACTATCTCTACCTCACTTACAACGGAGATGTTTCGGATATTGCTCCGCAGGATGATCAGAAATCGGTGGTGGTGCTGGGTTCCGGGGCCTACCGCATCGGCAGCTCGGTTGAGTTTGACTGGTCGGGTGTGAATGCCCTGCAGACGACCAGAAGACTTGGTTACCGTCCGGTAATGATCAATTACAATCCCGAAACGGTGAGTACCGACTATGATATGTGCGACCGTTTGTATTTCGATGAGCTGAGTTTTGAGAGGGTCATGGATATACTTGATGCGGAGCAACCTTTGGGAACCATACTGTCAACCGGCGGGCAGATTGCCAATAACCTGGCAATGCGGCTCTACCGCTCAGGAGTGAATATACTGGGCACCTCACCGGTAAACATCGATATGGCAGAAGACCGTCATAAATTCTCGTCCCTGCTCGACAGGCTCGGGATAGATCAGCCACGCTGGCGTGAGCTGAGCAGCATGGCTGAGATTGAAGCTTTTGCTTCCGAAGTAGGCTATCCGCTGCTGATCCGGCCGTCGTATGTGTTGTCAGGCGCTGCAATGAACGTGGTTTCCAACCCTGAAGACCTGAAGCATTTTCTGCTTGTGGCGGCTAAAGTTTCAAAGGAACATCCGGTGGTGGTTTCTGAATTTATCGAGTCCGCCAAGGAGATTGAAGTGGATGCCGTGGCTGCAAAAGGCGGGCTGGTGGTCTACGCAGTTTCGGAACATGTTGAATTTGCGGGGGTTCATTCGGGAGACGCTACCATCGTTTTCCCGGCGCAGAAGTTATATCTTGAAACCACCCGCCGCATCAAACGTATTACCCGTCAGATTGCCGGTGCACTGGAAATCAGCGGGCCCTTTAACATTCAGTTTCTTGCAAAAGACAACCATATCAAGGTGATTGAATGTAACCTCCGCGCATCCAGGAGTTTCCCTTTTGTGTCAAAAGTACTGAAGATAAATTTTATTGATCTTGCCACCCGCGTAATGCTGGGCGAAGCGGTGGAGGTGCCGCACAAGAGCATGTTTGATATTGACTACCTGGGCATCAAGGCAAGTCAGTTTTCCTTTTCGCGCCTTGCCAAGGCTGATCCTGTGCTGGGGGTGGATATGGCCTCTACGGGTGAAGTGGCTTGCCTGGGAGAGACTTTCCATGACGCCCTGCTTAAGGCTATGTTTTCGGTGGGTTACCGCATGCCGGAGCGCGGTGTGCTGATCTCCAGCGGAGATGTAAAGTCAAAGGTACAGTTGCTTGAACCCGCCCGGATGCTTGCCGCGAAAGGAATTCCCCTCTTCGCTACGCGCGGCACGGCCAGGTTTCTGGAGGATAACGGGATTCAGGCTGGTGTACTTTACTGGCCCGATGAAGCGCAAACGCCCAATACCCTGGAATATATCCGTGAACGCAGGGTTGACCTGGTTATCAATATCCCGAAGGACCTCTCGAAAACAGAGTTGCACAACGATTATACCATCAGGCGGAGCGCCATTGATTACAATATTCCGCTGATCACCAACGCTCAGCTGGCGGCGGCTTTTATTACTGCAGGCTGCCGTCTTACAACGGATGAACTTGAATTGAAATCCTGGAATGAATATGGGGGATGGTAAATTTCTGCCAGGAATCTGAGAATTATTTGGGATAAATGCCCTTGTTTTGGCATCTGATGGATTTATTTTTACTTTTGGTAAGTAAAAAATCCGCCTTTGCATTTCCGACACCTCTTCCGTCGCAAGTCCATCGACATGATTCTTGCTCACGCAAAAAATGAGCAGGAAGCCGGGCACATGATGCGCAAAGACCTCGGCGTGCGCGATCTTACCTCTTTTGGCATTGCAGCCATCATCGGCGCCGGGATTTTCAGTACCATCGGAAATGCTGCTGCTTACGGAGGACCGGCCGTATCGCTCCTTTTTGTATTTTCGGCAATAGCCTGCGGATTTTCCGCCTTATGCTATGCGCAGTTTGCCTCCTCCATTCCCCTCAGCGGCAGCGCGTACACTTACGCCTACGCCAGTTTCGGTGAGCTGGTAGCCTGGATCATCGGATGGGACCTGATCATGGAATATGCCGTGGGAAATATCGCCGTGGCCATTTCATGGAGCGGCTATTTTTGCGGATTGCTTTCCGGATTTGGTATTCATATTCCGGATTACCTCGCGATTGACTACCTGAGTGCATCCCGGGGATTTAAGGAAGCCTCGGAATTGCTTGTTGCAGGCATGCCCGTTGCAGACCTGCCCGGAGAACTTGCTGAAGCCTGGCGCGCCTGGACCATGGCACCTGCATTGGGCGGGCTCCGGCTGATCGCCGATGTCCCTGCTTTTGCCATTGTTGTCTTTATCACCTGGTTGGTTTACAGGGGAATACGGGAGTCGAAAAGGGCCAGCAACATCATGGTGCTCCTCAAGGTAGCTATTCTGCTGATGGTGATCGCCGTGGGGGCGTTTTATGTCAGTCCTGAGAACTGGAACCCCTTTGCTCCTAACGGCATAGGCGGTGTGCTGAAAGGAGTATCGGGCGTATTTTTTGCCTACATTGGCTTCGATGCCATCTCAACTACCGCTGAAGAGTGCAAAAATCCGCAGCGCGACCTTCCCCGCTCCATGATTTACTCACTGATCATTACTACAGTGCTCTATGTAGCCATCAGCCTGGTACTTACGGGGATGGTAAGCTACCACCTGCTCGGGGTGAGTGATCCGCTGGCTTTTGTGTTCGACAGGTTACAGCTGACAAGACTTTCGGGCATCATCGCCCTGAGCGCCGTGATCGCCATGGCCAGCGTACTGCTGGTATTTCAGGTCGGACAGCCCCGCATCTGGATGAGTATGAGTCGTGACGGCCTGCTGCCCCCGGTGTTTGCAAAGCTTCACCCCCGCTACCAGACACCGGCCTTTTCCACCATCATTACCGGAATTCTCGTGGCTGTGCCAACACTTTTTATGAACCTTACAGAGGTTACCGATCTCACAAGTATCGGAACCCTTTTCGCCTTTGTCCTGGTCTCGGGCGGTATCCTGATCCTTGACGGGAAGAAAACCCCCGCCGGAAACCTCGGGCGGAAAGGCAGCGGAAAGTTCAGGGTTACCTACATCAACAGCCGGTACTGGTTGCCGGTAATCTGGCTGGGCGTGTTTCTGATCCTGCTGAAGCTCGATCCCGAAGACCTGCAGGCCCTGATCAGTTTCGACCGACTTCCCGGAGAAACCGCATGGGATGTGGTGAAGCACAAAATACCGCATGCTGCATTCCTGATTGTGGCCGTATCTGTCACCTGGATTGCCGTGAAGAAGGAACTTTCACTGATTCCCGCGCTGGGACTGCTTACCAACTTTTACCTGATGTCGCAGCTGGGCATCACCAACTGGCTGCGTTTCCTGATCTGGCTGGTGATCGGACTGGTGCTTTATTTTGTCTATGGAGTCTACCACAGCCGGTTGAAGACGCTCAGCTAACCGTCAAACGCATTAACCTCCTCTGATGCAGGTTGTAAAATAACCGGAAGCCCGCGTGTATGATAAGTTAACCCAAAATAGTCAACTGAAAGCCCGGAAAGGCTGAACTATTGATTTCGTATAGGTAACCCCGATTCAATGTTTATCCGGTACAATTCTTATTATGCTTGTTAATAACATTTAATCTGGAATTAATTCCCCGAACCTGATTCTTTCAAAAAAAATTATCTTTATGTCGTTTGCGATATAAAATTTTTATTACTTTTGCATCGTGAACGATATAATCGCAAAAGATTAATAATATAATTCTGAACAACATGAAAATTTCAGAAAGACTGCAGTGGGGTTACAATGTTAAAACTCATTGGATATTAAGCCTTTTCAGAATCCTGCTTGGCCTGAGCCTGCTGTTTGCAGGTATTAGTCACTTAACCTTTGCGCGGGCGGAATTTGTCGCCCAGGTGCCCGACTGGGTGCCGGTCCCCGACGACCTCACCGTGTTGCTTTCGGGTTTTGCGGAAATAATCCTGGGCCTGGCGCTGGTGATTCTGCCCAAATGGAAAGCACTGACAGGCTGGGTGGTGGCGCTTTTCTTCGTGATCATTTTCCCGGGAAACATCGCGCAGTATGTGAACCAGATAGATGCATTCGGCCTGGATACCGACCGGGCACGGTTTATCCGGCTGTTCTTTCAGCCTGTTCTCGTTGCATGGGCCTTATGGTCAACCGGGGCATTTAAAGCATATAAAAACAGGAGTTAAAACTATTTTAAATCATCATGAACAACAACTTTTATCAGTTTGAAGCGAAAAGCCTGAACGGAAAGCCGGTCAGCATGGAAACTTACAAGGGGAAAGCCATTCTTGTGGTAAACACAGCCAGCAAATGCGGCCTCACACCCCAGTATGGAGGATTGGAAGAGCTTTATAAAAAATACAAAGACCGGGGTTTGGTAATACTGGGGTTTCCCTGCAACCAGTTTGCCAATCAGGAACCGGGCGATGAAACCTCCATTTCGGAGGGCTGCCTGATCAACTACGGCGTTACCTTCCCCATGTTTGCCAAGGTGGATGTCAACGGCGAAACGGCACATCCCGTCTTTAAATACCTTACAACTGAGCTGAGGGGTTTACTGAGCAAAAAGATTAAATGGAACTTCACCAAATTCCTGATCGATACCAACGGCAAGCCTTACAAACGTTTTGCTCCGGTTACCAAACCAGCGGCCCTGGAACCTTACATCCGCAAGGTGCTGGGGATATCCTGAAAATTCCATCGCCTGCGATTCATTCATTATTTAATTTTGCCTGAGCAGGGGCGGAGATTCCTCTGCCTGTTTCCGGTGAAGTAAAATTCAAATCCGATTATCATGGCCTACGAACAACTTAAACTCGAAAATCAGCTTTGCTTCCCTGTATATGCGGCTTCCCGCCTGATTACGCGCGAGTATCAGCCTTATCTTGAAAAGCTGGGCATTACCTACCCCCAGTATCTGGTGCTGATGATATTGTGGGAAAACGACCGGTTGCCGGTGACCGATATTGCCAGAAAACTGATCCTCAATACCAACACCATCACTCCGCTGCTGAAGCGGATGGAGCAGACGGGGCTGATTGCGCGGAAGCGTTCGCCGGAAGATGAGCGGAAGGTGATGATTGAACTCACTGACAAAGGCAGGGCCATGCAGGAGGAGGCTGCGCGTATTCCTGAAGCATTGGTAAACCAGCTTATGAAAGGAGACCTGAAAGCCGGCGAACTGATCGAATTGAAGTCGCGCCTCACAGCACTGATCAGCTTATTGTCTGCAAATGAACCGGATTAGACCGGTTCAGGCAGGCGGGCGCGTTGCCGAGACCAACGCAGTTCAAGTTTCCGGAGCCATACCGCCAGCAAGGCAACCAGCATTCGTGGCCAGATCAGCCAATGGAGGGTGTAGCCCAGGGTGATAAATAGCAGGGGATCCTCCAGCTGTGAATGCGAAACGGCTACATGATGGTTGAGCAGATCGGCATCGCTGCGGCTCATCCTTCCCTTTTCGCGCTGATCAATCATAATGGCCGAACCATAAGCCAGGCCGATAAGGTTGGCTACCACCCACGAAAGGGTGGCGCTGTGTGGCAACCCAAAGACTTTCATCACCGGTGTCAATGGCTTATTGATGGCCGCAATCCATCCGAATTCCTCCATCAGTTGCTGCGCGATCAGCAGCAGGTTCACCAGCACCAGAATCTTCAGTACCGTTGAGGTGATCGAGTTAAGCCAGTGAAGCAGCGCCGCTGTCAGACCAATATCGGTTCCGGATACAAGCAGGGGAACATCAGACATATTGCCGGGCATTACCAGGTTCAGCAGCCAGGCTGCCAGAAAACTTCCCGTTAAACGCACCAGCACCATGCGAGCCACGGATGAGCCGGTCCTTTTCATTACCGCCGATTCAATCAGGAACCCGTGGGAAATCAGGCACATTACCGCCAGTATGGTACCTTCACGCAGCGGAAAGTCAAGCATGGCCAGGATGGCTACCACCGAGTAAATATTGGTAAAAATACTGGTGATAAAAACCACCGCGGAAGCGCCGGGGAGCCCCAGCCTGCTGAACAGCGGACTGGTATATCCGGCGACCAGGCTGAGGATGCCGTAATGGTCGAGCAGCATCACAGCCAGCGAAACCGGGACAGTTATTTTTATCAGCCACCAGGCGGTTTTAAGGCCTTTGGGCAGGGCGGTCATCACCGACTTTCGAATTCTGGCGGTCAGTTTGGGTTCAGTCATTATGAGCTGGCTTATTCAGAGGGTGCAAAGATAGGATTAATGTTTTGCGAAACATCCATGAAACCGTAAGGCTTAACGGGAATACAAGGGTATTAGTGGCTGCAACTTTCGGATAAGTTTCCTTACATTTGCTCGTCCAATCGTCTGCTATGTCGAGCCTCGAAGTCATTGCCCTGATTGTTTCGGGCGTTTTTGTCGGTTTTATCAATACCCTGGCCGGCGGAGGTACCATCATCTCGCTGTCGCTGTTTATGTTTATGGGCCTTCCGGCCGATGTCGCCAACGGAACCAACCGCATTGCGGTGATTCTGCAGAACATGACCTCCGTTACCACCTTCAGGCAGCAGAAACTGCTCGACACCCGCAAGGCTTTGTGGCTTTCCATCCCCACTGTTATCGGTTCCATCATCGGGGCGCAGCTGTCGGTGCAGATCGATGAAGCCACTTTTCGCAGGGCAATTGCCGTAGTGATGCTGATGATGGTGTTTTTTATCCTGACAAAGCCCGCCAAATGGCTGAAAGGGCAGGAAGCGCTGCAGCTGAAAAAGGTAAGCCCTTTGCAGATGCTGATATTTTTCGCGATCGGCATTTACGGAGGGTTTGTGCAGGTGGGTGTGGGTTACTTTCTGCTGGCAGGTATCGTGCTCGGGGCGGGCTACGATCTGGTGAAAGCCAATGCCATCAAGGTTTTCATCGTGCTTTTGTATACCATTTTCGCCCTGGTGGTTTTTATTGTCAACGATAAAGTCAACTGGCAGTTCGGGCTGATACACGCCATCGGCAACATCATGGGTGCGTACATAGCTTCCCGCTATGCGGTAAACTGGGGGGCCAACTTTATCCGGTGGTTTATTATTGTGATTATTTTCATTACCTCTGCCGATCTTTTCGGCATCATCGACATACGGGGGATGTTTTCCTGAAATCCGGGATTGTTCACCGTTCTGTGAGTTATTGACCTTGAAGATAAAAGCACTTTTTTATGAAACACCTGACATTGACTTTTATTATCTGTTTCCTGATGGCTTTGCCGCATGCGATGGCACAGCAGCCCGGCTGGGTTCTGGTCATTCACGGCGGGGCCGGCAATATCACCCCGGCGCGCGTCGCCCCTGAAAAGCAGGTAATTTATGAAGCAAAACTTAAGGAAGCGCTTGCCGCGGGGCAACAGGTGCTGGCCGGCGGGGGTACAGCCATGGATGCGGTGATTGCCGCGGTTCAGTTTATGGAAGAATGCCCGCTGTTCAATTCGGGGAAAGGCGCTGTTTTTAATGCCGAAGGGAAAAACGAACTGGATGCTTCGGTGATGGATGGTTTTACCGGCAAAGCCGGCGCGGTTGCCGGGGTTACCATTATCCGCAGTCCTGTGGAAGCTGCCCGCCGGGTGATGGACTCTTCGCAGCATGTGATGCTTTCCGGAAAAGGTGCCGAAGCCTTTGCCCGGGAGCAGGGCCTTGAGCTGGTGGATCCTTCGTACTTCCATACCGATGAAAGCTGGCAGGAATACCTGAAAGTAAAGGAAAGGCTTGAGCAGGAAGGGCGCAAAGGCACTGTTGGGGCGGTTGCCCTCGACAGCCACGGTAATCTGGCCGCGGCCACCTCTACCGGAGGCATGACCTTCAAGAAATACGGACGTATCGGCGATTCCCCCGTGATAGGGGCAGGAACTTACGCTTCCAACGAAAGTTGTGCCGTATCGTGTACCGGCCACGGCGAGTATTTTATCCGGAATTCAGTGGCCTACGATGTTTCCGCCCGCATGCTTTACCTTGGGGAAACGGTGGAACAGGCGGCAGAGTATATCATCAACGAAAAGCTTAAAAGTCAGGGTGGTGCCGGCGGACTTATTGCCGTGGACAAGAACGGTAATATCTCCATGCCGTTCAATACTCCGGGTATGTTCAGGGGGTTTGTAAAACAAGGGGCTGAACCCCGGGTGCTGATGTTCAGGTAAATCTACGGAGTTCCGATTGCAGACCTTTGGATTTCAGATCATCGAAGGATCGAATATGTTGATTATTTCCGGATTTGGTTCAAATGAAACCCTGGCCTGAGCTTTTTCAGGGTAATCCATCCGGGCAAGCACATACCGCATGGCTTCCATCCGGGCTACCGGCTTGTCGTTTCCTTTTACGATCACCCAGGGATTATCGGGCCGGTGGGTCCGGAGGAACATCTGGTTTTTGTACCAGGTAAATTCGTCCCACATCTGTTGGGCTTTCAGGTCCACCGTACTGAGTTTCCAGACTTTCAGCGGATTTTTGATACGGTCTTCAATCCTTATCTTTTGTTCGGTGATGTTTATAGAGAACCAGAACTTGATCAGTATAATGCCGTCTTCGAGCAGCATCTGTTCAAATACCGGTGCCTGTTTCAGAAAAAGTTCATATTGTTCCTTAGTGCAGAATCCCATGACCGGTTCAACCACCGCCCGGTTGTACCAGCTGCGGTCGAAAAACACGATTTCGCCCGGATTGGGCAGTTCTTTGATGTAGCGCTGGAAATACCACTGTCCTTTTTCTACTTCTGTAGGTTTTGGCAGGGCGACCACCCGCATGGCCCTGGGGTTAAGATAGCGGGTGAAACGGTAAATGGCGCCACCCTTTCCGGCGGTATCGCGGCCCTCAAAAATAATCGCCAGCCTCAGGTGCTGATCCTGTATCCGTTTCTGAAGCCTGATCAGCTCAATCTGCAGTTGCCTCAGTTCTTCTTTGTATTGTTTTTTCAGGTCTGCTGTTTCCATATAGATGATTCATTGAAGAACGGCCATTCTCACTAAGGTTGGGTTTTGAATAGTTACGAATTTACGGATTTTTCAGGTTGAAGCACCCGGATGATCTACTATTGAAAGAGCGGCGGATTATTTATCCTGCTTTTTTTCTTTTTCCTCAGCAAAATGTGCATAAACAATTTCAGCACGGTTATTTCCGATGGCTGCCTTCAGTTCATCCAGGGTGGCCGATCGTATGTTTTTTACCGATTTGAATTTTCTCAGAAGGGTTTGGGCGGTTGCGCTGCCGATGCCTCCGATATCGCTCAGGCTGGTTTTGATGGTTCCTTTTTCGCGGCGCTTGCGGTGGTGGGTGATGCCAAAACGGTGCGCTTCGTCACGCATCTGTTGAATCACCTTTAGTGTCTCCGATTTTTTATCAAGATGCAACGGAAGCGGATCGCCCGGGAAATAGAGTTCCTCGAGCTTTTTAGCGATGCCGATCAGCTGTATTTTATCCTGCAGTCCGAGTTTTTGTATACTGGTCATCGCTGAGCTCAACTGTCCCTTACCGCCGTCGATGATTACCACCTGCGGCAGACTGCTGCCCTCTTCGAGCAGCCTGCTGTAACGCCGGTACACCACCTCTTCCATGGAGGCAAAGTCATTGGGCCCTTCGACGGTTTTGATGTTGAAATGCCGGTAATCTTTTTTCTCTGGTTTCGCATGGCGGAATACCACCAGGGCTGCCACCGGAAAGCTGCCCTGAATATTGGAATTGTCGAAGCATTCCATGTGCAGCGGTTGCTCTTTAAGCCCCAGGTCTTTCTTTATGGTATCGAGGATACGGTTTACGCGGCGTTCCGGATCGACAAGTTCTTTCTGACGCTGTTTGTCGAGCTGGTAATACTTCGCGTTGCGTTCCGAAAGCTCCAGCAACTGCTTTTTATCGCCCCTTTGCGGCACGGTATAGGTGATGCCCGGCAACTGAAATTCGGGCATCAGCGGAACGATTATTTCCGTTGCGCCGCTGGTGAAACGGGGATGCAGGTCTGCAATGGCCAGCGACAACAACTCTTCGGTGGTTTCGTCCAGTTTTTTCTTCAGTTCAACGGTATGTGATTGTATAATGGCCCCCGAAGCCACTTTCACGAAATTGACATAGGCCGCCTGAGCGTCCTCAATGATTGAAAAAACATCAACATTGTTGATGGAAGGATTGACAACCAGCGATTTGCTCTGGAAACGGTCGAGCAATTCAATTTTCTCCTTAATGATCTGGGCTTTTTCAAAGGCGAATGCATCGGCATGCTGTTTCATCAGTTCATGAAGCTGATTCCTCACCATCCCGATATTGCCGCGGATGATGCTCCGTATGCCGCGGATGGTCTCCATGTAATCTTCTTCGGACTGAAGTCCTTCGCATGGCCCCAAACAGTTGCCGATATGGTATTCAAGGCATACCTTGTATTTTCCTGCTTCGATCTGTTTCTTACCCAGGTTAAGGCTGCAGTTGCGCAGCGGATAGAGTTGCCTTACCAGATCAAGCAGGGTATTCATCATCTTCACTGAAGCGTAAGGTCCGAAATACTCGCTGCCGTCCTTCACCAGGTTGCGGGTGGGAAATACCCTGGGGAATGGTTCTTTTTTGATGCAGATCCATGGATAGGTCTTGTCATCCTTCAGCATGATGTTGTAGCGCGGCTGGTACTCCTTGATCAGGTTGTTTTCGAGCAGCAGCGCATCGTATTCCGAATCCACGACAATCCACCGGATATCGGCAATTTTCGACACCAGCACCCTGACTTTTCCCGTGAGTGATGCATCCTTGTTAAAGTAGGACATCACCCGCTTTTTCAGGTTTTTCGCCTTGCCGATGTAAATAATCCGGCCCTCTTTATCAAAGTATTGATACACCCCGGGGTTTGAGGGCAGGGTCTTGAGTATTTTACTGATACTTTCAGCAGGCATATCGTCAGGCGCTGAGGATTTTTGTTTGATAACTATGTTTAAATCGCAGGACCCCGGAATGACACTATTCCTGTTTGTCGCGCATGTGATTGAACCCCTGCGCTTCAATAGGATAAAGGCTGCCGCCCTCGCTGACCAGGTATTCGCCTTCGGCTTTTTCCGTCATATGGCCAATGATGTGGATGCCTTTAAGCTCTTTCAGCTTATCAAAGTCATTGACACCGGCGGTAAAGAGCAGTTCATAATCTTCACCTCCGTTCATGGCTGCGGTAACGGGATCAATCTGAAATTCCGCGGCAACTTCTGCGGTTACAATATCCACGGGAATCTTGTTTTCGTATATCCTGCAGCCCAAGCCGGAGTCTTTTGCTATATGGAGGATTTCCGAAGCCAGTCCGTCGGAGATATCAATCATGGCTGTGGGTTTGATCCCGGCTTTTCTGAGTTTTTCCAGCACATCCGTTCTTGGCTCCGGCTTCAGTTGTCTTTCAAGGATATAGTCGAATCCTTCCAGATCGGGCTGCATTTGCGGATTGGCTTTGTAAACCTGTTTTTCGCGTTCGAGGAGCAACAGCCCCATATAGGCGCCGCCCAGGTCGCCGCTTACGCAGATCAGGTCGTTTTCGCGGGCGGTACTGCGGTAGATTACCTCATCTTTTAAAGCCCGGCCGATTACAGTGATAGAAAGAAAGAGCCCTGATACCGAGGAGGTGGTGTCGCCGCCGACAAGGTCAACTTTATAGCGTTCACAGGCCAGACGGATTCCCGCGTACAGCTCTTCGAGGGCTTCCACCGAAAAGCGGTTCGAAACCGAAATACCCACCAGCATTTGCTCGGCTTTGCCATTCATGGCAACGATATCGGAAATATTCACTGCCGCGGCTTTGTATCCCAGATGTTTCAGCGGGGCATACGAAAGGTCGAAATGTACCCCTTCTACCAGTAGGTCCTTGGTAATAAGGCTTACATAATCGCCCTGGTCAATAACGGCGCAATCATCACCCACGCCTTTCAGGGTTGAAGTATTGAAAGGTTTCAGTCCGGCCGTCAGGTGATCGATCAGGCCAAACTCCCCCAGCTCGGAGAGCTCTGTACGCCTGGGCGAAGTATTTTCAGTCATGTCTGTTTTTTTTGCAAAGGTAATCAATCTGTAAGTTGCCGTTCAGGGGATTGCAAAACCAATTCACGTGTCTGCCTCATTGATGGTTATTATGCTGCCTGCGATCCTTCTAAATCTTTTAATCCGGGCACGGATGAATTTTTTTGATGGGTAAATAATGTTATTCCGGAGACTTTAACGGCACAATCCGGATAATATCTTTCAGGGTGGCAGCAACAACTCACCATAACAATTGTTATGCATACAGACAAGGCCTGCAGAGAGAAGAAGAGAGTAGTGTCCGGGCGGGGTGAAATTCTCATACCCCCTGAAACATCTAAATTTACTATCTTTGCGGACTATCTTTATTTAATCTGATTAAGCACTCAATCAAGATCATAAGGGAAATGGAAAAGGACCCTAACAACATACTGGATGAAGTAACGCAGGGAGAGTACAAGTACGGTTTTTATACTGATATAGAGATGGAAACTGCCCCCAGGGGCTTGTCGGAAGACACCATCCGCTTTATTTCTGCCAAAAAGAATGAGCCGGAGTGGCTGCTTGAGTTCCGGCTGAATGCATACCGCAAATGGCTCGGGATGACGGAACCTACGTGGGCACACCTGCACCATCCGCCCATCAACTATCAGGACATCATTTACTACGCTGCTCCGAAAAAGAAAAAGGAGCTGGCCAGCCTGGATGAGGTGGATCCTGAGCTGATTGAAACATTCAACAAACTCGGCATTTCACTTGAAGAGCAGAAACGTCTTACCGGTGTAGCCGTGGACGCGGTGATCGACTCGGTTTCGGTGAAAACCACTTTTTCGGAAACGCTTGAAAAACAGGGCATTATTTTCTGTTCATTCAGCGAGGCCGTACAAAAGGTTCCCGAACTTGTCAAGCAATACATGGGCACCGTTGTTCCGTCAGACGATAACTATTTTGCAGCCCTGAATTCGGCCGTTTTCAGTGACGGGTCATTCTGTTACATCCCCAAAGGGGTGCGTTGCCCCATTGAATTATCGACTTATTTCCGCATCAATGCCGCCAATACCGGTCAGTTTGAGCGTACGCTGATCATCGGTGATGAGGGCAGTTATGTGAGTTACATGGAAGGCTGTACGGCCCCCATGCGCGATGAGAATCAGCTGCACGCCGCCATTGTGGAGATCATCGCCCTGAAAGACGCCGAGGTGAAGTACTCGACCGTGCAAAACTGGTATCCCGGCAATAAGCAGGGCGAAGGCGGCATCTATAACTTTGTTACCAAACGTGGCATCTGCAAGGGAAACAATTCCAAGATATCGTGGACGCAGGTTGAAACCGGTTCGGCCATCACGTGGAAGTATCCCAGCGTGGTGCTGATGGGCGACCATTCGGTGGGCGAATTTTATTCGGTGGCGGTTACCAATAATTACCAGCAGGCCGATACGGGTTCAAAAATGATCCATCTGGGCAAGAACACCAAAAGCACCATTATCTCCAAGGGGATATCTGCCGGATACAGCAACAACAGTTACCGCGGGCTGGTAAAGATGACCAAAAGGGCGGAGAATGCGCGTAATTTTTCGCAGTGCGACTCCCTGCTTTTAGGCGACAGGTGCGGGGCGCATACCTTCCCCTATATCAAAACGGAAAACAAGACCTCAATTGTTGAGCATGAAGCAACCACTTCGAAAATTTCGGATGACCAGTTGTTTTATTGCAACCAGCGGGGCATCGGTACCGAAAGTGCCATAGGCCTCATTGTGAACGGCTACGCCCGGGAAGTGCTGAAGCAGTTGCCCATGGAATTTGCCGTTGAAGCGCAGAAACTGCTCTCCATCAGCCTCGAGGGAAGCGTTGGATAAGGATACAGCCTGATCAGCCGGCCTCTAATGATGCCGGATTTCAGCATTGTAAAACGGACTCAGAAATTTAAAATAACAATTCACAATATGCTTAGTATTAAAAACCTGCGGGTTTCCATCGAAGGTAAGGAGATCCTTAAAGGAATCAATCTTGAAGTAAGGCCCGGAGAAGTGCATGCCATTATGGGTCCGAACGGAACCGGCAAAAGCACCCTGGCATCGGTAATTGCCGGCCGCGATATCTTTGAAGTTGAAGAAGGTGAAATTATTTTCAATGGGAAGAACCTTCTGGAAATGCCGGTGGAAGACCGTGCCAGCGAAGGCATCTTCCTTAGCTTTCAGTACCCGGTTGAAATTCCGGGCGTGAGCATTACCAACTTTATGCGCACGGCAGTTAACGAACAGCGTAAATATCACGGTCTTGATCCCATGCCTGCCAATGAGTTTCTGGCAAAGATGGAAGAGAAAAAGCGCATGCTCGATATCCACGCCAAGCTGGCCAACCGCTCGGTGAATGAAGGATTTTCGGGTGGTGAAAAAAAGAAAAACGAGATTTTTCAATTGGCTATGCTCGAGCCTACACTGGCCATCCTCGACGAAACCGATTCCGGTCTCGACATCGACGCCCTGAAGGTTGTTGCCAACGGAGTGAATAAACTACGCAGGCCCGACAATGCCTTCCTGGTCATTACCCATTATCAGCGTTTGCTTGAGTATATCGTTCCGGATATTGTACACGTATTGTTCGATGGACGGATTGTCCGCTCAGGCGGAAAGGAGCTGGCCATGGAACTGGAAGAAAAGGGTTATGAATGGATCAGGTCGGAAGCCTGAATGCCCTAAATACAGGAATTATGGACGGAACAACAACCAATTATAATACCAGGGAAGCCCTGCTGAAGCTTTTTGATGAACGCATTGCCGGGTATGCGCTGAATGATTCTCCTGAATTGACAGCAATGCGGCGCGAAGCCATCGCCGGTTTTGCAAGCGCAGGATTTCCGCATACCAAAATGGAGAAATGGCGCAATACCGATCTGACAAGGGTTCTGAATCACGATTTTAAGTTTCCTGAGGCACCTGTTATGGCAGAGGTTGATCTGGAAGAGATTTTCCGCTGCGAAGTGCCGGGATTCGATACCCATATGATTGCCCAGCTCAACGGCTGGTTTATCGAAAGGGGTGCAGGACTTTCGCAGGCAGCGCAGGGTGTGGTGGTTTGCAGCATGGCCGAAGCGTTTGAAAAGTATCCTGATATTATCGCATCACATTACGGAAAATATGCCCCGGTTAAAGAAAACAGCCTGAGCGCATTAAATACCGCCTTTGCACAGGATGGCGTATTTGTTTTTGTGCCTGATAATGTTGAAGTTAATGAAATTGTTCAGATTGTAAATCTTGTACATTCGGCCGATCCTGTGTTTGTTCAGCCCAGGAACCTGGTGATTCTGGGAAAGAACAGCAGCCTCCGGCTGGTACATTGTGACGACTCGGTGGATGATCAGGTTGGCTTTATCAACGCGGTGAGCGAAATCGTGCTCTCCGAAAATGCCAGACTCGATCATTATAAACTGCAGAACAAGAACGACCGGTCGGCACTGGTCAACAATGTCTTTTTTCATCTTGAAGCAGGCGCTAATCTTTCCACCAATGCCATCAGCCTCAACGGCGGTCTTATCCGCAACGAGGTTTATGTAAGACTTAACGGAAGAGGCAGTCACGCTGATATTCTCGGAGTTTACCTGATGGACAGGGATCAGCACATCGACAACCAGGTGTTTGTTGATCATGCAGTGCCCGATTGCACCAGCAATGAGCTTTTCAAGGGTATCCTCGACGATCAGGCCAGCGGTGTCTTCAACGGACATATACTGGTCCGGAAAGATGCCCAGCGCACCAATGCCTATCAGAATAACAAGAATATCCTGATTTCGGATAAGGCCGTGATTGACACCAAGCCTTTTCTCGAGATTTACGCCGACGATGTGAAATGCAGCCATGGAGCCACCGTGGGCCAGCTCGACAGCGAAGCCATGTTTTACCTGCGGTCGAGAGGAATCAGTGCGGATAATGCCAGGATGCTGCTGATGTATGCCTTTGCTGCCGAGATTGTTAACAAAATCAGCATCCCTCAGCTGAAACAACGGATCGATGATCTGGTGAAAAAACGTTTACGCGGGGAGCTTTCCATCTGTGATCAGTGTGTACTGCATTGTAATTCCAGGGAACAGAAGGTTTCTTTTGAAATTGACATGAGTAAAATCTGAGGGGGTTCAATGCCTTCGCCGGATGAAATCCGGATATTAAATTTAATAATCAAGCATAGCGATGAGTCCAGAGCTGAAAACGCAGATTACCGGAATAGATCCTGAAAAAATCAGGATTGATTTCCCCATTCTGGGCCGTAAAGTTCACAACAAGCCGCTGGTCTATTTCGACAATGCCGCCACTACCCAGAAGCCGCAGGTAGTAATAGATGCGCTGGTAAATTACTATACAGGGCTGAATTCGAATGTCCATCGGGGGGTGCATTACCTCAGCCAGCAGGCTACGGTGGCTTTCGAAGAGGTGCGTCAGAAGATTCAGCGTTTCGTTAATGCCAGGTTCAGTCATGAAATCATTTATACGCGGGGTTGTACCGAATCCATCAACCTGGTGGCGGCTTCGTGGGGACGGGCCAACATCGGCCCGGGAGATGAGATCCTGATTTCGGGCATGGAGCACCATTCCAATATTGTTCCATGGCAGATGCTTTGCGAAGAAAAAGGGGCTGCACTGAAGGTTTGTCCCCTGCATCCTGACGGAAGTCTGGATATGCAGGCTTATGCTGACATGCTTGGCGAAAAGACCAGGATGGTTGCCATCACTCATATTTCCAATACGCTTGGCACCGTTAATCCTGTGAAGGAGATTACCCGCATGGCGCACGAAAAGGGCATCACTGTGCTGATTGACGGGGCTCAGGCGCTATCGCACATGAAGGTGGACGTTCAGGACATCGGCTGTGATTTTTACGCTTTTTCGGCGCATAAGGTTTACGGGCCCATGGGCATCGGAGGCCTTTACGGGCGGGAAGAGGTGCTGAATGCCATGCCGCCTTACCAGGGCGGAGGCGAGATGATCAAAAACGTGACCTTTGAAAAAACCCTTTACAATGAGCTCCCCTTCAAATTTGAAGCCGGTACCCCCAATGTAGGTGATGTGATAGGATTTGGCGCTGCCATTGATTATATCAGCGGCATAGGGCTTGACCAGATCGGAGCCTGGGAGCACGAACTGCTTGCTTATGCCACTGAAAAACTGTCGGCCGATCCTTTGGTCAGGATTATAGGCACTGCTCCCGGAAAGGCCAGCCTGATCTCATTTCTGATTAACGGCATTCATCCTTACGATGCAGGTACCATCATCGACCACATGGGCATCGCGGTGCGCACAGGAACCCACTGTACCCAGCCGTTGATGGACAGCCTCGGCATTTCGGGAACCATCAGGGCATCCTTTGCGTTTTACAATACTAAACAGGAGATCGACCGTCTGATGGAGGCCATTGATAAGGTGAAGGAATTTTTTCTGTAAACTTTCCGAATAAGTCTTTATTATGAAAATAGAAGAAACCACCAGTGCGATTGTCAGTGAGTTCGAAAATTTCGACGACTGGATGGATAAATACAACTACCTGATTGAACTTGGGAAATCGCTTCCGCTGATTGATGAAAAATATAAAGTTGAAGCGAACCTGATCCAGGGTTGCCAGTCGAGGGTGTGGTTGCATGCCGAGTTCGACGGAAACCTGATTTATTTTACGGCCGACAGCGACGCGGTGATTACCAAGGGCATCGCCAACCTGCTGATCAGGTCTTTTTCAGGGCAAACTCCTCAGGATATCCTCGATTCATCCACCGACTTTCTTAATGATATCGGGCTTACCGAGCACCTTTCGCCCACCCGGTCAAACGGGATGCTGTCGATGATCAAACAGATCAAAATGTATGCATTGGCGTTTAAAACCAAGGCAGCCATGGGCAATTGACCGGATGAGCAATTTAAAACGAGACACATGATGGATCACGAAAAAACCCTGGATCTTGGCAATCAGATCATCGATAAACTTAAAACAGTTTACGATCCCGAGATTCCGGTGAATATCTACGATCTGGGACTGATTTATAACATTAGCATTGACGAACAATCGGTGGCGCACATCACCATGACCCTCACCGCACCCAACTGCCCGGTGGCCGAGACCCTCCCCGTGGAGGTGGAAGAAATCGTGATGACCATTGACGGGATTGAAGGCTGCAAGGTGGAAATTACTTTTGATCCTCCCTGGACAAAAGACATGATGAGTGAGGAGGCGATGCTGGATCTGGGGTTTTTGTAGACAAGATCTGCAGGATTTCCAGGTTGGGTTATCCTGGTCCCGTAGTTTTACTGACAGGATTTACAGGATTTACAGGATTCACAAGATTCACAAGATTTACAGGATTCACAGGATATATAGGTTCCAGAAGTCTGACATTTACCGGACTGGTTTTATTTTACCGTTTTTTCAACTCTATTTCCGGATTGATTGACTTTAGCAACTCAATAAATTCTTCCTGTTTTACCGGGGATATCATTATGGTTTCCCTGTTCCGAAAGCGCAGTTCCAGCCGTTTCAGCGAAAGGGCCGGCGATGACAGCGGATTACTTGTCGGCCGTATGCTTTGCAGGCTCATCAGGTCAAATGTTTTTTTGTAAAAGAGTCCGCAGGTTACGGTTAGTCCGTTTACCGGATGGATGCGGTAATGGGTCCGGAAATAAATCGAAACCATAAAGACGATCAGCGGCAGCAACAGCAATCCGATAAACCAGGGATCCTGCAACAATAACAGGATAAAAATCCCTATTGTAAAGAGGGTTGCCAGCGTGTACCAAACCGAACGTTTCGAACGGAAGAAAAAGGTGGCGTTCATCTCTCGAAAAATGATTTAATGCCGGCAGCGATATAACCTGTTTCGTCTTCGTTCAGCCCGAAGAACAGAGGTAGCCGGATCAGTGTGGATGCATAGCGCACGGCATCGGGCAGTTCACGGCCGTCGTGCTTATTGCTGAAATAGGGTGAAGAATGAAGGCTCAGGTAATGAAAGACAGCATGAATACCCTGCCCGGCCAGGTGGTTCAGCAATTGGTCCCTTTCTGCCTGTGAATTGGCAGTGATGTAAAACAGATGGGCGTTGTGTGCGGCATAATCAGGCACGTAAGGCAGGCCGATATACCCTTTATTTTCGAGCGGGCTGAGCAAATTCCGGTAGCGTTGCCAGCTCTCCATCCGGTTTTGCTGGATGATGTCGAGGTGTTCGAGCTGGCCGTAGAGAAAGGCCGCTGTAAGTTCGTTGGGCAGGAATGAGCTGCCGAGGCTTACCCATTCGTATTTCTCTACTTCCCCACGGGAAAAGGCAGCACGGTTGGTTCCTTTTTCGCGCACAATTTCGGCACGTTCTATAAGGGAAGCATCGTTCACCACCAGCATGCCACCTTCTCCCGAGGTGATGTTTTTCGTTTCGTGAAACGAAAAGGCGGCCAGGTGCCCGAACGATCCCAGGGGAGTGTCATTGCAGAAAGCATCCACGCACTGGGCAGCATCTTCAACAACAAAAAGCCGGTGCTTCGCGGCAAGTTCCATGATGGTCTCCATATCGCAGGCGATACCTCCGTAATGCACCACCACGATGGCACGGGTTTTTTCAGTGATCAGACCGGCAAGGGAGCCGGCATCAATATTGGGGTTCAGCGGGTTGCTGTCGGCAAACACGATTTTTGCGCCCCTCAGCGCGAATGCATTGGCCGTGGAGACAAACGTATAGGAAGGCATGATTACCTCGTCTCCCGGAGCGATACCGAGCACCAGCGCAGCCAGTTCAAGTGCATCTGTACAGCTGGTGGTAAGCAGGGCCTTGCGAAAACCATACCGCTCTTCGAAAAATCCCTGGCATAATTTTGTGTAATGCCCATTGCCGGCAAGGTGGCCGAGGATGGCCGCTTCGGAAAGATGAAACGCTTCCCTGCCGGTGAAATGAGGCTTGTTGAAAGGAATTTTCATACCCCTTGTTTATTCCGCTAAAGTAGCCAAATATGGTAAATGTTTTGCAGTTGACCTGACGTACCGCTGAAATTCAGTTTTTATTCCCATGACAAGTGCAATTTGTCTACAAAACCATATTTGTTGTTTAAAAAATTGGTTTATGGTGTTATTTTTGCATCAGCCTCAGATGTTATTTCAAATCTATACACCAAAATCATTGTGCCATGAAATTCAAAGTTTTGACGCTTGCTCTCATGTTTGTGACTTCGGCAACTTTTGCCCAGACACAACCGGTTAAGCAGTCGACCAAAGAATCTGAAACAGCAAAACCTTCGGTAGTTGTAAAGCAAATGAAGCCCGCAGGTACTGCTGCGAAGGAGACGAAAGCGCAAACCACAAAAGAGGTGGCTCCCAAGCCTGCACCCCAGGTAACGCCGGTAAATCAGAAGGGTGTGCCACAGAAACAGGTTCAGGGTAAGGTTGCTCCGGCCGATAAAAAAGCCGCTCCTCAGAAACAAGCCACCAAAGAAGTTGCCCCGGCCGGGAAACCCAAATCCGTGGCTCCCCAGAAAGCAACACCGGCAAATCAAAAAGTTGCACCGCAAAAGCAGTCATCCAAAGAAACAGCACCTATTAAGCCCAAATCAGTTGCTCCCGTAAAGGCTACTGACGAAAAGAAATCACCGGTGACCGCGCCCAAGGACATTACCGGGTACTGGCTTACTGCCAACAAAGCGTCTATCATTCATTTTACCAAAACAGGGGATGTGTATAATGGTAAAATCGTATGGCTGCGCCAGCCCAACGACAAATCGGGCAAACCGGTAAGAGACGTGAATAACCCGAACAAGGCCAAAAGGAACAATCCTGTGCTTGGCACACAAATGGTTTATAACCTGAAATACAATGCCGCCAAAAAGATTTATGAAGGCGGAAAGGCTTACCAGCCGCAAACCGGGCGCACATTCGACTGCAAAGCCAAAGTTACTGGCAATGGAAACGTGCTGGAGGTTACCGGTATCGCAGGTTTGTCGATGATCAGCAAAACCCTTACCTGGTCGCGGACCAACGGCATCCCGGGCAAAGGAAGCCTGAAATAAAATATTGCATAGTATCCGCTGAAGTATACAGCTGATAAAGTCAGCCTGACAAGCCGGTTCACCTTGAAAGGGGATGTTATTCCGGCTTGTCGGGTTTCTTTTTTTTTGGAAATTGTATTCAGGAGTTGTTGATACAAAAATCTGCCTGCCTGTTCACGCATGAGCCGGAACAAGATAAGCGGGCATCTTGTCCGTAGATTTCCGCTTTTACGGGTTGATGTGTGCCTGCATCCTTGCCCTGAATTTTTCGCTGACGATATCGGCACCCCGGGGATTCACATGGTCTGCATTGAAAAACAACTCCGGCCTCCCGCTCAGCGCTTCCCTGAAATCAAGCAGAATATAGTTTCCACTGACTTCACCGGCGATTTCTTCAATCTGCCGGTCAAGGTTATCCAGATCGACCAGTTTACGGGCGTGCATAAGGTACTCATCGGTGAGGGGCATCCTTACCAGGACGGGGGTAATGCCGTAATCATGGCAGAGGCTGAGGATTTTCCGGAAATAGGTTTCAGGGCCCTTGTCGGGCTTATTGCCATAGCCTGCGAGGTAAGATGTAGCCCTTTCGAGCCCCAGCGCATTCCGGTCAGGTTCTTCTGCAAAGTTCCGGTAATCGCGCGGAGGGCGATACCCGTTTTTCACCTGGGTGAAATCGGCATCGCGAAAGAGTACCGACATGTAAATAAACTTGTAGTTTCCGATATAAGCGCAGAAGCGGCCGGTAAACCATTTGATGTAATAGTCGAAATCTCCGGTTTCCCTGGCCAGGGCCGGATAATCCACATATTTGCGCCAGTACCCGTCGAACTTCAGGGTGTTTTCGGCTTTGGGGCTGAAGTTGGCCGGATCCACTGAGAGTACGGCATATTCAGGGGTCTTCCCTGTTTTCTCAAGGATGTATTTCAGCTTATAATAGGTCTGGGTGTACACCTCGCCCGGCGATGCATAATTGAAACTGTTGCCGGTAATTGCCGGATTGATCATGTCGTGCGAATTGCCCAGCATCAGAAAGGTAAGGGTGTCGTTGTACTCCTCAAACTGCCTGTCCTGGTTCCGGTTCAGGCGGTGGTAGATCATCGTGCGGTCATAAACAGCATTCAGCACTGCATTCACTGCCAGTGTCAGCAGCAGGAATATCAGCGTATTTCTGAAAAACTGTTTTTGTCTGTTCATCTTTAAAACTGGAAATAAAAGAATTCCTGGCGTGTAAAAATCCCGAAAATAAGCAGAAAGAACAAAACGGCCAGATATGCAGCAAACCTCACGGGCAGCGGCCGTTGCATAAAATGCTCCTTCCATCCCGGCCGGCCGGCCAGCGCCTCAAAGCGCAGCATAAACACAATCAGGATCAGGCTGAGGGTAAAGTCGTTGTTTTGCAACATTTGCCTCAGGGCAATGCCGGTATTGCTGAAGTCGGCGATATTTCCGAGCAGGGTGAGGGTGGAGGAGAAACTATGCTGTCCGAAGAAAAAGCCTGTGGCACTGACCAGCAAAAAAGTTGACGCCTGGTTCAGTGCTTTGAGCAGCGCGGGGGCGGCAGCCAGCCCGCTGAAGCGGTTAAACTTTTCCATCATGGGCTTGCTGATATTGGCAAGGGCCATATAGATTCCATGTGTTAATCCGAAAATCAGGAAGTTCCATTGGGCGCCATGCCAGAAGCCCACCAGGGTGAATGTGATGATCAGGTTCAGGTTAAGGCGCCAGGCAGCTGTTTTGCCCCTGAATCTGGAGGGCAGCGAGAAGTAGACGTAATCCCTCAGCCAGGTGGTGAGGGTAATGTGCCAGCGGTTCCAGAAATCAGCCACCGACCGGGCTGAGAAAGGCCGGTTGAAGTTCCGGCTCAGCCTGAAACCCATCAGCCGGGCGGAACCAATGGCAATATCGGTGTAACCTGAAAAGTCGGCATATACCTGGATAATCAGCAGGGGGAGTGCGATGGCGATCTGTATACCGTGAAAGTATTCAGGTTGTCCGTATACCGGCTGTACCAGCATGGCAATGCGGTCGGCTATCACGATTTTCTTGAACAACCCCCAAAGGATCAGCCGAAGTCCTGAAGCGAAAGCAGCCGGATCGAAGGCGTGTTCCTGCCGGAACTGCGGCATCAGGTTGCGCGCCCTTTCGATGGGGCCGGCTACCAGCTGAGGAAAGAAGGTGACATACAAGGCAAAAATTCCGGCGTGTTTTTCCGGTTTTGTAACTCCCCTGTATACATCGATAACATATCCCAGCGTTTGAAATGTGTAGAATGAAATCCCAACAGGGAGCAAAATGGCATAATACGGAATTTGTCCGGGAAGCCCCGTCAGATCCGACAATCCGGAAATCAGTCCGGTGAAGAAGCCCAGGTATTTGAATATGAACAGCATGCCCAGATTGACGGTCAGGGCAGCCCAGAGCCAGGGCTTCTTCCGCTTTTTAACGGTGTGGGCTTCCATGCCCAGGGCTGCATAATACGAAACGGCGGTGGCGGCCATCAGCAGCAGCACATACTCCACCTTCCACATGGCGTAAAACAGGTAGCTTGCCGCCAGCAGTAATATCCAGCGCCATTTTCCCGGAAGCGCATAATACGCCGCTACGGTGAGCGGAAGAAATATCAGGTATCCGATGGAATTGAACAACATGTGGCCGGCGCATTGTGCCGGACAAAAGTAGGGAAAATGCAGTTTTTCGGCGAATTTATTCCAAAATCGTCCGGGCGGTTGGCAGGGGGTTCCCGGATAAACACTTACGGGTCAATCTGATTTTTGTGTTACTTTGCGCCTGAAAACGGAGATACCCGGCTGCCGGGATCTGAATCCGGCGCTTTACATAACCTGTGCATTATGAGTACGCCCAAGAAGAGGAGCAAACCCCTGACTTCCAAACCGGAAAAAAAGGCAAACACCCGATCGTGGGGCAATCTGCCTTATCATCTTCTGATCACGGCATTTGCGTTTATTCTATACGGAAACACCATCAATAACCGGTATTCTCTCGACGATGTCTATGTTACCGGAAAGAATCCCCTCACCCAGCAGGGTATCAGGGCCATCCCCGCCATCTTCTCATCGTATTACATCAACCTGAATGCCGAGGAGGGCGGACAGCACAACTTCGGTTACCGCCCGCTGGCCAAAGCCACTTTTGCCCTTGAGTGGCAGTTTTTCGGAGAGAATCCCCACGTGAGCCATTTCTTAAATGTCCTGCTTTACGCCCTTACCGGAATCCTGCTGTTTATGCTGTTGCGGCGGCTGCTCGGAAAATATCATGTGTTGTTACCCTTGCTTACCGTGATGTTGTTTCTGGCGCACCCCCTGCATACCGAAGTGGTGGCGAGCCTGAAGAACAGGGAAGAGCTGCTCAGTTTTCTGGGAGCCCTGCTTTCGCTGAAATACTTTCTGAGATTTTACGATTCAGGTAAAAAGATTAACATATTGTGGGGTACCTTGTTTTTTGGGCTGGGCTACCTGTCCAAAGCCAATGTGATGACCTTTCTGGCGGTGATTCCGCTGGTGTTTTATTTCTTTACAGATGTCAGACCCCGTCAGATATTGCTGATGCTGATTCCGTTGCTGCTGGTGCTGGCCGTTGCGGTTGTGGTGCCAAGAATTTTTCTGGGTGAGACCACCCGTTCCCTGCAGTTTATCGAGAACCCTTTGCTCATGGGCGCCTCCCTTGCCGAGCGTCTGGGGACCTCCATGATGGTGATGCTGTTTTACCTTCAGAAACTGGTTTTCCCCCATCCGCTGGGGTTCTACTATGGATTTAATATGATTCCCGTTACCGGTCTGGCAAACCCGATGGTATGGCTTTCGCTGCTGATCCATTTAGGGTTGCTTGGATTTGCATTGTGGAAGATCAGGGAAAAACACCTGCTATCATTTGCCATACTTTTCTACCTGGTGAATATTTCGCTGTTTTCCAACCTGATTGCTCCTCCCACGGGAATAGTGGCGGAGCGCTTCCTCTATATAGCTTCCCTGGGGTTTGTACTTGCGCTGGTTTACGGGATATTCAGGATTTTCGGCCCGGTTACTGCCGGAGAGCAATTGCCGGCCAGCGTGAAGAATTACGCGGTACTCATTGCGGTGATTCTTGTCATCCCGGCTACCGCCAAAACCATCGACCGCAACCGCGACTGGAAGGATGAGCTGACCCTTTATGCCGCGGATATGCCCTATCTGGAGCAATCGGCTAAAGCTAATTTTATCTATGCTACCAATCTGCGTTCTTCGGTAGTGGAAAGGCTGAAATCGGGCGTGCCGCGGCAGCAGATTGTTTCTGATGCCCGGATTTGCATAAAGCATTTTAAACAGGCAACCAGGGTGTATCCTGCCTATGCCGATGCCTGGAATAACCTGGGTGAGTCATTTCTGCTGCTGCTCAACGAGTCCGATTCGGCGATACAGTACTTTGAAAAAGCCGTGGAGCATAATCCGCAGTTTACGGCTGCGTTTTATAACCTGGGTTACACCTATCAGGTGACCGGTCAGCCCGAAAAGGCCATTCCGAATTACGAAAGGGCGCTGGAACTCCAGCCCTTCGAGATCAGGGCCATGTCGAACCTTGCCCAACTCTATCAGAAGACCGGACAAACCGAAAAGGCCATTGCCCTGAATGAAGATATTATTACGATAGAGCCCGGGCTGGACCTGCCCTACATCAATCTGGGCACTTATGCCATGCGCGGCGGGGATGCTGCCAAAGCCCTGGAATATTTTGAGCAGGCCATCCGGATTAACCCGAATAATTTTGAACTCAATATGCGGCTCCGGAATTACTACCAGAAGGTTGGCGATTCAGCGAAAGCCGATTATTATCTTGACCTGGCACGCCGATCAGGACGGCCTCAACAATAAGTATCACCGATGCCCGAAAACTCTGCCTACTATCAACCTGAGCTTACCCTGCCTGATCTGCTGAAGCGGGCTGCTGCAGACCCTGCGCCTCTGTATACCGGTTATATGGACGAGAAAGGGGAAATTGACAGACAAACCTATGCTGAACTTTTAAATGAGGCCACCTCGCTTGCCTGTGGATTACAGGCGCTGGGGATGCTGTCCGGCGACAAAGCCATCATTGCAACCCGGCAGAACCGGGAAACCATCACCCTGCTCTGGGCCTGTTTCCTGGCGGGGGTAGTACCTACGGTGCTCCAGCCGCCCCTTACCTTTTCGGGATACAACCCCGCCGTGGAGAAACTGAAAAATGTTTACCGGCAGTTCGGAGAACCTTATATATTTTTCAGTGAGGAAATGGCTGAGACTGACGGGCTTCCTGATGAAAAAGTTAAACATGTCAATGATCTTGATTGTAGCGGAAACTTTGAAGCACCGTATCTGCAACCCGGCGACCTGGCATTTGTGCAGTTTTCGTCGGGCAGCACGGGCGATCCCAAGGGCATTATGCTTACCCATCACAACCTGATGGTAAATATGGATGCCATCCGGATCGGCCTTGATCTGCATTTCCCTGACCGCACCGGCAACTGGATGCCTTTGTTCCACGATATGGGGCTGATCGGGTACCATCTGGTACCACTTTATTGCTCCATTTATCAGTTTCACACCGAAACGATAGATTTTATCAAGAATCCCGGTTTGTGGCTTGATCTGATGAGTGGGTCCCGGATTAACGTTACCGGCTGTCCGAACTTCGGGCTGGCGTTGGTACTTCGCTATCTGAGCAGGAAAAAGACCCTGCCGGACTGGAATTTTTCTTCGATGAAGGCCATGCTCAACGGGGCAGAGCCAATCTCGGTGCAGATTATGAATGATTTTGTGGAGCGCCTGCAGCCCTTCGGATTCAGAACCGAAGCCATGATGCCGGTATACGGGATGGCCGAAGCCACGCTGGCCATTTCATTTACGCCCCTGATGCGGCCTTCGGTGATCACTGCCTTTGATGCGACCAGACTCGATCTGGAAGGCATAGCCGTGGAAGTGCCGGTGGATGATCCGGGTGCCAGGCTGCTGTCGGGCGTGGGCATTGCCCTGAACGACACGTGGATCCGTATCACCGGTCATGACGACAGTCCGGTAGAGGACGGAATGACGGGCCACATTCAGTTGAAAGGACCCGGTATCACCGGAGGATATTACCGGAAACCCGAAGCCACCCGGGCTGCCTTCTGCGGTGAATGGCTGCGTACCGGCGATATCGGTTTCTTTTATAAAGGCAACCTTTATGTGAGCGGCAGGCACAAGGATATTATTTTTAAAAACGGACGTAACTATTTTGCCAACGATCTGGAAACCATGGCCTGCACCGTCGACGAAATCAGTTATGGCAAGGTTTGTTTCGGTGGTACCACCAGCCGCGAAACGGGACATGATAAAGTGATCGCTTTTCTGGCCGGTTCGCCCGGTGAAAAGGCCACGGAGACCTTCAGGCAGCTGCGCAACCTGCTGCGGGCCAACCTGGGCATTACCGTTGATGAGCTGGTGATGGTTAAATCCAATGAAATCCCGAAAACGTCAAGCGGGAAACTGCAACGGTATAAGCTGATGCAACGCTACCTTGCCGGTGAGTTTGCCGAAACAACCCTGCCGGCTGCTATTCTGAACATATGACAACAAATATTATAGACGTCCCTTTCTTTTTTATCATCGGCCGCCCGCGTTCGGGCACCACATTGCTTCGCTCCATTTTTGATGCGCACCCCAACGTGGTGATTCCATTCGAAAGCCCGGTAATTCTGAATCTTTACCGCAAGTACAAAAAAGTACGCGCCTGGGACGAGGCCGCCGTTGATGAACTGTATGCCGACCTTAGCAAACAGCCCTATTTCGAACGCTGGAGGGTGGAGAAAGAGGGGTTGAAGGAGCGGATACTCGGTTATCAGGGAGAAATCAGTTTTCATCTGCTGATAAGGCTGGTTTACCAGGGGTATCAGTCGGTGTTCGACAAGACTGAAACCCTGTGGTTCGGCGATAAGAATCCGGTTTATTCCTTTTATGCCGACCGTCTTTTCAGGATGTTTCCCGACGCGAAGTTTATCCACATTACCAGGGATTACCGCGATAACCTGGTTTCGTTGCGAAAAGTAACCTTCGAGGCGCCCATCCCGGCCCTGATCGCCTATCGCTGGGTCAGGGCCAACAAGCTGATGGACAAAATTATCCGCAAAGCGCCCGATCAGGTACTCCGCCTGCGTTATGAGGATCTGGCCGCTGCCCCTGAGGAGAAAACCCGCGAAATCTGCAATTTTCTGAATCTGGAGTTCTATCCGGAGCAGCTTGAATACCGGAAAAAACTGGAAGGGGCCAAAGAGCGTGCCGCCGAATACCAGATCCGGAACCATGAGAGCCTGATGAAACCGGTAAACACGGGCCGCATTGCCATCTGGAAGGACGCGCTGACTCCGGAAGAAGTAAAGGTGATGGATATGGTTGCCGGTCGCAATGCAGACGAGCACGGTTATGAAAGGGAGTTCAGGGGTAGTTATCCCTTGCTGATGATCAGATCGTTGCCGGTGTTGCTCTACGCCCGTATAATGAACACGGCCATGCGGCTGGGCAGCCTCCTGCCTTACGGACCGGCTTCATGGGTTTTTATGAAGTTGCAGGTGTTTTACAGGATATACCGCAAAGCTGCCACCCGAAAATCCGGCGACTAATGCCTGCCGGTAAACCGCCTTACCATATATCTCCACCAGATGGCATAAATAATGGTCAACACAGGATTGGTCAGGCGGATATACCATGAACGTTTTCTGCCTATCCATTCGAGGTTTCGGTTAAGGTTGCCCGGCTGATCCCCGAGCAGGTCCTCCAGCACAATGCGCCCGTAATTGTGATTGGTTCCGTAAACCCAGTAGGCCGCTTTAAAGTTTCCGGTCCGCCACAATGTCTTAAACATCATTTTGCGGATATTATCCTTTTTGTAAAGCTTCATCCAGATGTCGCGCATGGTTTGCTGTAACGCTTCGCGGGTCATATGGTTGGTACCCATCGTGGCTTCCTTGAAGTGGTAATGCTTCCAGTCTTCGGGATAATTACAGAGATCGATCTTTTTCTGGTCGCGCAGCCGGAAAAACAGGTCGGTGCCCGGCAACGGGGTCATGATGCTGGTTTGCATGGCATCAATGCCGCTGTTCAGGCAGAATTCCATCCGGTTGTATAAATCCTGCGTGTTGTCGCTTTCCATACCGAAGATCATAGCTCCCAGGACGGCTATACCGTGTTTGTGGATTTTTCTGAAGGCTTCCTGGTAGTAATCCACTCCCTTCTTCAGGTTCAGCCGTTTGCGGGCATCTTTAAGGGCTTCGGGTTTTTCGGCCTCAATGCCAAGCAAAATCAGGGTGCAGCCGCTTTTGGCCGCCCAATGCAGCACTTCGTCGTTATCGGCAAAATTCATGGCCGCCTGTCCGAACCACAGCTTATTGATTTTCCGCTCAACCATTCCCCTGAAAAGCCGGATGGCCCGCTCTTCAGCCCCTTTGTTGGTATTGATCAGATGATCGTCAACAATAAATAACAGCGGCCGGTCTGTCTTTTCCAGTTCATCAAGCACTTCTTCAACCGGGCGTTCACGGTATTTCGAACCACACATTTTGGTGACCGAGCAGAAGTCGCAGCCCATGGGGCAGCCACGTGAAATCTGTATCAGATCATACACATAGGGGTATTTTTTGTAAATATCCCTGCGGACAAGCGGTATTTTATCAACCGGGGTAATTCCGCCCTGGTACAATTTCTGAACGCTGCCCTCCTCAAAATCCCTGATCACCTGGGGCCAGACCAGTTCGGCTTCGCCCGAAACCGTGGTATCAACATAGTTGACGACCTCTTCGGGCATCATACTGGCATGGATGCCGCCCATCACGGTATGCACCCCCTGACTTCTGAACATGGCCGCTAGTTCATAGGCGCGAAAAGCATTGGCCGTAAAGGCGGTGAAACCTACCATATCCACAGGCCGGAAGGTGCACAGTTCAAAACTCTCATCAATCAGTTCCACCTCCCAGTGGTCAGGTGTAAGCGCGGCAATAATACCGAGCCCCAACGGCATGTAACTGGTGCTGGGGTCATTTGAAAAGCCCAGCCGGTGCTGGTTTATCGGATTTATCAGAAGCAGTTTTCTCTTCCTTTTTTCGGTCATTTCAATCTTCGGATTCTAATTCCGGTGGCAATATTACTAAATACTTTTATCCTGATGCGTGAAATTTAGTTTTACATTTCCGGCTTTGCGGTGTTGGTATTTGAAACTTCCTAACTTTGCCGTGTGAATTAATACCGTTTTTATGAACATTGACGACTTTATTACACGCATTGAGGAAGAATTTGATGATCTGACGCCCGGAACCCTGAAGCCGGAAAGTGTTTTCAGGGAAGTGTTTGAATGGAATTCCATCAATGCACTGATTCTTATCGCCATGGTTAAGACTGAATACGACGTGGCCATCAATGCGGAGGATATTGCGAACTCGAAGACTGTCGCAGATATTTACAGGATTATTGAAGAAAGGGTCAGCTAACCGGCCGGTAATAAACCACCCCTTAAAAATGTTCATTCACCCCGGCAAAACCGGATTTTATACCATCGGTTGCGGACTGGTCGTATAAATTTTTACTGCCTGCTCCCTGCTTCCCTGACAAGCAGATTGATGGAAATATCTTCGAACATCCGGTACGGCGGCAGTTCTATGCCATATCTGTTTTTGATTTCATCCGAAAGTTCCGAGGCTTTGAGCGAATCAATTCCGTAAGCAATCAGTGCGTCCGAAGTGCCCACGGGTTTCCCCTGATTCAGTTTTACAGAAACCCAGTTGCAGATGAAGTCAGGCAGACTGAGCTCATCATTAATATGTTCTTCGGAAAAGTCTGCTTCGGGAAATATTTTTTCCGCAATAATCTCCAGTTCACCTTTGAGCAGCATTTCACGGGCTGCTTTGTGCATCATCTTTCCGCTCGAAGTTTTGGGAATTGATCCGGTGCGGATCAGGCTGATACGCGCCGGCTGAATTTCATGTTCGGCCGATACCGATGCAACGATGTGTTCAAGAATGCCTGCTGTATCAGGCTTTCTCAGAAATGTCCTTTCCAGTTCGGCAATGATGCACAGGCTTTCTTTGTATTTTACTTCGAACGGAACAGCCGCTACGCAGGTTTTGCGGATGGAAGGATGGCAGTTTTCAACCGTTTTCTCAATGTCCTGGGGATAAAAGTTCTTCCCGTTAATAATGATCAAATTTTTAAGCCGTCCGGTAATATACAACTCCCCCTGATGTAAAAAACCTAGGTCTCCTGTACGAAGCCAACGGGGGTCGTTCATTCCGGCCGGTGAAACGCCGAAGGTTTCAGCTGTCAGCCTCTCATTATCCCAATATCCTTTTGTAATGGTAGTACCGCTCACCCATATTTCACCCACCCGATCTTCCTCCAGTTTCAGGGAATTGTCAGGGTTCACGATAATTATTTCAGTATCCATAATCGGGATACCATTGCTGACAATGTAATGTACATCATCTTCCGGGCCGGCCATTTCGATAAGATTCTCTTTAAGGGAATTGGTTTTAACAGGCAGACTGAATGGTCCCTTTTCATTTCTGGCGCCGGTCAGGATCAGCGTTGATTCCGCCATTCCGTAAGCCGGAAAGAAGGCGCCGGTTTTAAAACCACAGGATGAAAATTTTTCACTGAATCTGTCCATGGTTTGTTTTCGCACGGGTTCTGCCCCGCTGAACATAATCCGTAGCGTTGACAGATCAATATCACTAAGTTCATCATTAGCGATTCTATCGATACAATGGTTAAATGCAAAATCTGGACCTCCGCTCAGTCTGGCGCTATATCTGCTGATGGCTTTGAGCAGGGTAATAGGTTTTGAAATAAATATAAACGGTGGGATCAGTACGCTGTGTGAACCGGAGAAAACTGTTGAAAGGATGCCCAGAATTAATCCCAGATCGTGAAATTGCGGAACCCAATGGACATTGGTATCTTCAGGGCAAATGAGCATATACAACTGAAGTGACTTCAGGTTTGCCATAATATTCCGGTGACTTACCATCACTCCCTTCGGGTTACCCGTTGATCCTGAAGTATACTGAAGAAACGCAAGTTGATTAAGATCCGGGTCTGCTGGCTTGAAATCTGATAGTCTGGGAGTAAGTTCCTCTGTTGCAAGCCATGGGATTGCAGAAAGGTAAGGGTCGTCAGAAAAGTTGCGCTCGAGCGAATTATTAATTTCTGTTGTAGCAAGGATTGCGCTGGCATCACAATCAGCTGAAATAACGCTAATCCGGCTCAGGGAGCGGTTTTTCCGGGGTGGATATACCGGAACAGGAATAGCGCCGGCATACAGACAGCCAAAAAATGCAGCAATGAAATCGATACCGGCAGGAT
>ERZ795057.627-NODE-627-length-35263-cov-7.976852_pt1 | contig 35263 bp, 31 predicted proteins | sample MGYA00375141_ERZ795057 | MGnify/ENA primary metagenome ERZ795057 (study PRJEB30186, sample SAMN05720163) | activated sludge metagenome | isolation source: Anaerobic digester | place: Hong Kong | collected 2015-01-26 ...
TCCATCAGGCAGCATATTATCAGGATGTGGAATGCCCGATTCTTCCATCTTGTATCTTACACAGTTTTTCCAGTCGTTTTTGCAATATTGTTCAATCCATTTTTTATCAAGTTTCCCTTCTTCATAATACATTTTCATAGGACATACCCGGTACCATTTGCACTCTTTTGTCATAATTGTTAGTTCTTTTAAAAAACGATAACTGTTAACATGATCACTTAAAGGAGAGAGATAAAATTAGTGAACAAATAAATAAGGACACTGGCAGTTTAAAAAATATTTTAGATTAGTTTTGAATATGTACATTAAGATATGAAAACAAGATGAATATAAATGTAAATGAATTGATCATTTTCACTCTGAAGAATTCTTTGATGATTACCGTCTTTGTCCTCTTCATGATGGTAATTATAGAATATATTAATGTACAAACCAGGAATATATGGTCAGAGAAGCTTATCAATTCCCCTTTTTTACAGCTAATTTTAGCTGCTTTACTTGGTATTACTCCGGGTTGTCTCGGAGCTTTCACTGTTGTATCATTGTATACGCACCGGATGATGAATCTGGGGGCTTTGGTGACTGTAATGATCGCAACCTCCGGAGATGAATCATTTGTAATGTTTGCCATGTTTCCCGGAAAAGCATTGCTGATACATCTTCTCTTGTTTGCAGTAGCTATTCTGGCAGGATATCTGGTCAATCTGTTTAATAAATCCAGGCCCCTGAATAGTCCCCTCGGATTCAAAATACATGAATCAGATTATTGTAAATGCTTTACAATAGATATTATTATTCCGCAACTGAAAAGGATAACTTTTGAGAGAACACTTCTGTTATTATTCACGCTGGTCTTTGGATTGTTACTGGGACTGGGTATCGTAGGCTCCGATGTCTGGGACTGGGAGAGAATAACATTTATGACCGGGACGGTCATAATGCTGTTTGTTTTTATCACAGTACCGGATCATTTCCTGCATGAACATCTGTACGGACATATAATTAAAAAACATCTCATAAGAATCTTCCTGTGGACGGGTGGAGCATTTATAGTTCTTTATTTTATTCAGTCAAGTATGGAACTGACAAATCTTGTGGAAAATAATACCTGGATAATATTTATTATAGCTATACTGGTGGGTATCATTCCGGAATCAGGTCCGCACCTGGTTTTTGTGACAATGTTTTCACAGGGCCTCTTGCCCTTTAGTATTCTCTTTGCAAATTCCATTGTTCAGGACGGGCATGGAATGTTACCCTTACTGGCTGAGTCGAGAAAAGATTTTATAAAAGTAAAACTAATAAACATGCTGGCCGCTTTTGTTGTAGGATCTATGCTTTTACTTTTCGGGGTATAATGACAATTCATAACCCTGATCATTTTATTTCCCGCCAGAGTTCTGCAAAATATGGTAATGATTCTGATTTATACTGTGGCTGAGGCTACAGTGTTACATTCAGAGCCGTTTACCTGACTGAAAGATGAACAAGTGATAATTATTCTTTATTCCCCGTGTATGCGTTTCTTCTTTTCTAGAAGTTCTTCATGACTTTCCCGGTGTTCAGGGTCGGCTATAATAACGTCTACAGGACAGACATTAACACATTGAGGTTCATCAAAGAATCCTACACATTCAGTACAGAGGGCAGAATCAATGACATATATCGGATCTCCTTCTGAAATTGCTTTATTGGGACATTCCTCAACGCATAGTCCACAGGAAATACATTCATCAGTTATCATCAGAGCCATAATGTGCCTCCTTCTTTATTTATGTTAATTAAAAGTCTGCTGAATAATCAGTCAGGTTAAACCTTATTAAACGATAATCATTTATAAATATAGCGAGAATATTCTCATTACGCAAGTTTATTTGGAATAATTTTAAATTAGACTACCATCATTTTTTCTGGATAAAATGAAATTCAGTCGCTTCTTCGGATGATAAAAATATCTGTTTGGTAAAAATTATTATTTTTACCATTGGCAAAGAGGTCTGCTTTTTATTGTCCTGACCACAGGGCTGATGACTTCTACCATTATAAATAAAGTTTTCTTTTATGGTGAAGTCTATATTCATAGCAGGTGTAGGTGGTTTTGCAGGAACAGTGATACGTTATCTGGTTTCAAGATATTTTCAATTTCATTATATCACAGTTTTTCCGTGGGGGACCTTCATTGTAAATATTGTCGGGAGTTTTCTTATCGGGATAATTTATGGTATTTCTGAAAAGGGAAATATACTGTCGCCTGAATGGCGTTTGTTTCTTACCATAGGTTTTTGCGGAGGTTTTACTACTTTTTCATCTCTTTCGAGCGATGCTTTTATCCTTTTGCAGAGCAGGGAAATATTTCGTTTTGCAGCATATACGGGGATGAGCTTTTTTCTGGGGATACTTGCAGTTTTTTTGGGAGGTTATTAACAAAAATCATTTAGTATGAAAAACAATTCAAGTGCTCTTATTATGCGCGTATTTATCAGTTCGACCGATAAGTACAGGGAAGGTCTGATTTACGAGCATATTGTTTTTAAGGCTAAGGAGTATGGACTTGCCGGAGCAACTGTCTTTAAGGGAATCCTGGGATTTGGAGCCAGTTCGGTTATTTATTCCTATCGTTTCTGGGAAGTATCAGAAAAGCTTCCGGTTGTTGTAGAGATCATTGATCATGAAGACAAAATTCTATCATTTTATGAACTTATCCGGCCAGTACTGGAAACAATACGTTATGGCTGCCTTGTGACAACTGAAAAGACAGATATTCTAATGTATAAATCAGGGAAAAAACAGGAGTGATACCTTCCTGTGGCATCTTATCAGAGAAAAACAGGACGTATAAATTATCTGACTGGAGAATTATAAAGAAACAAATACAAAGCTGCTTTCAAAAGGATTTATTGTTACTCATTATGAAAAATGGTTATCCCGGGTTGATGTAACGGCCCGGTATTTTTTGTCACTTGTGCATCAGGGTCATTTAAACTTTTCTTTTAGCTTAATTATCTGTATCTTTGTATTATATGCCTGAAAACTAGTGTTATGATAAAGATAGAAAAATACCATCTGACACGTAAACCGTCAGATGAAGAAATAATTCAGTTTGTAGATTTTTTACACAATCATCTGGATCAGTTTGGCGATTCTGTGATTGATATAAAGAAAGCAATAGATTATGCCTTATCCGGTGAATCCGGGAAAGGAGGGTTTCTTTTGGCGGGATATCTTGGGAATGAACTGGTGTGTTGTGTTGTAATGAACAGGACAGGCATGGAAGGATATATTCCTGAGAATATACTGGTTTATATTGCCACTCATCGCGATCACAGGGGTAAAGGTATAGGCAAAGAACTGCTTAATGAGGCCATAAGTGAAGCTGAAGGCAACATAGCCCTTCATGTTGAACCTGATAACCCTGCCCGATACCTTTATGAAAAAATAGGATTTACAAATAAGTATCTGGAAATGAGGCTACAAAAATAGTGTAATGGCATACGTTGAATTAAACAGAGAAAAGTTAGTCTTCAACTATAAATATCTGGAGAAATTATTTAAGAAACACAATATTCAATGGGGTGTTGTTACTAAAGTCCTCTGTGGCAATGAGCTGTTCATCAGTGAAGTATTACGGCTAGGTATTAAGCAGGTCTGTGATTCGAGAACTTCCAATCTCCGGGTGATTAAAAAGCTGAACCCTGATATAGAAACTATTTACATCAAGCCTCCTGCCATAAGGAATATTAAAAATGTTGTTAAATATGCAGATATAAGTCTGAATACAGAATATTTAACTATAAAAGGACTGTCAGAAGAAGCACAAAAGCAGAATAAATTGCATAAGATAATCATCATGATAGAGATGGGTGATTTGCGGGAGGGTGTTTTGCGTAAAGAATTCATTAATTTCTATTCCAGGGTTTTCAATTTACCACATATAGAAGTTATTGGTCTTGGAACGAATCTTAACTGCCTCAATGGTGTTTTACCTGATAATGACAAACTGATACAGTTAAGTCTTTACAAACAACTTATTCAGGCCAGGTTCAATAAAAATATACCGCTGGTCTCAGGAGGTAGTTCTGTTACCATCCCTCTTCTTTTCAGAGGATTGCTTCCTGTAGGTGTCAACCATTTCAGAGTAGGAGAAACGCTGTTTTTTGGCACGGATGTGTTTAACAAAACCTGGATTGAAGATATGGACCCCGACGTGTTCAGGTTGTTTGCTGAAATAATTGAGTTGTCTGAAAAACCTGTTGTTCCCAGGGGCGAATTAGGATATAATCTGACGGGCGATAAGATTGAAATAAAAGAAGAAGATTATAATAAACACTCATTTCGTGCCATACTCGACGTGGGATTGCTGGATGTTGAAGATAGTAATATCCGTCCTGTTGATAAGGACATTCAATTTGTAGGGTCGAGTTCTGATATGATCGTACTGGACCTTGGAGATAATCCCCGGGGGTATAAGGTAGGGGATATACTTGAATTCAAGATTAATTACCTTGCCTTATTGAGCCTGTTGAATTCAAATTATGTAGATAAAAGAGTTGTCTGATCGCTTCTGTTTTTACAAAAGGTCTTAATTGCTACAATGTTATCCGGTCCTGAAATCCATATTTAGAGCGAACTCTGTTGTGAATTCATCCAGGCCCGATAACTCAATGTAACTGGTCTTTTTCAGTATCCTGTTGATTTTTTCTCCGAAATGTTCTGACCGCAGGTACTGAAGAACACCAAAACCGGCACTGTTCCCAACCGGATATATTCTGTCCTTAAGTTCTCCGGGAAGTAATCCGGTAAGCAAAGCTGAATCAGTTCTGATATAGTTGCCAAACCCTCCGGCCAGAAATAGAGCTTCAACATCGTTGAACGTCAGGCCGGCCAGGTTCATCAAAACCCTTATTCCTGAATAGATGGCTGATTTGGCCAGTTGGATTTCTCTGATGTCATCCTGAATGATCTTTATATCATTTTCAGGATAGACAATAAAAGGTTCTTTCATCAAACCGGTTTCATCAATCAGATCGTTTACAAGCAGGTAAGCGACAATATCCAGGATGCCTGAGCCACATATTCCGGCAGGTTCGGTATTGCCGATTACTTCATATCGGCCAAAGCCGGGATAAGCTGAAATAGCTCCCGATACGGCAGCCATCCCGCAGGATATATTTGAGCCTTCAAAAGCCGGTCCTGCTGCTGTTGAGCACATGAAAATTCTGTCTTTGTTAACAAGGGCTATTTCTCCGTTGGTACCTATGTCAACATAAAGATAGTTTGTATGTGAATCTTTCAGGGCAGAAAGACCGGCAACAATATCAGATCCTACGTAAGCAGAGACACAAGGAAGGGTGATGACTGAACCATCGGGATTAATACTCAGTCGGGTATTAATTGCCCTTCTTATTTGTTTATCTGTGAATTTAGGGGTGAATGGGGCAAGTGCTATGGGAACAGGGTCTTCACCAAGAAGGATATGCAACATTGTGGTGTTCCCTGCGAAAGCCATTATTTCAATGTTTTCGTGCGAGCAATCCATTCCTTCCGTAAAATCATCAAGATACTTATTGATCTCTTTTATTAGAGATGTCTGCAACTCTCTCAGGCCATCCCTGTTTTTCTGGCAGTATTCTATTCTTGTTATTACATCGGCACCAAATGTTCTCTGCGGATTGAGAAAAGAAGACGTTTTAACCGTTTTCCCGTTCAGCATATCAAGGAAATACATCACAACAGTTGTTGTCCCTATATCAACAGCTACTCCGAAAGGTTTTGTAGTAAAGGGTTGTTTAATTATTTTTTCAAACGGCATTTCCTCCAGGTAGAGGCTCTGACTGGTAAGTATAACGGCTTCACCTGTTTCCGGGAGGATTACTTCAGCATCCCTGTCGGGATAAAAAGTGCAGGATCTTATTTTACCTTTGCCTCTGACATTAACTGTACATTTTCCACAGACCCCTCTTCCTCCGCACGGAGCATACACTGAATAACCATTATCCCTAAGGATCTTAAGAAGAGTATCTCCGGGTTCTGTTTCTATAATGTCAGCTTTCCCGCTATTAAGGATTGTAAGTCTGATCGACATAAAAATAATTTTCCGGTTAAATATGAAACCGGAACAAATTTATCAAAGATATCTAATCTTTAATTGCAGATAACAGATACAAAGAGTTATTTATCCCTTATCAGGGTCAGAACCATCTTGAATTTTTCAAATGCTTTAACTGAATGGGGAGTATTAGCAGGCATAATGATTGTATCTCCTGTTTCGAGGATATTGGAAAAGCCGTTAATAATTATTTCAGCCTTACCGTCAACTATCTGAACTACTGCATCATAAAGCGAAGTGTGTTCGCTCAGGCCTTCTCCCTTATCAAATGACATTAAACTAATATTCCCTGTTTCTTTTTTGAGTATGTGCTTACTTACCACTGATTTATCCGCATAAGGTATACTTGCAGCATAAGAGAATTTTGTCCCTTTCTCAAATTCATTGCTTCCCATAAATTTATCACATTATTTAGTTTTTTCTTTAAACCAGACTGTCAGTTCAGCACTGCCCTTGTCTATATTCATTTTTTCAATTTTTACTTTTTCAATTTTATGTCCCGTTTTTAGTGACAGATCATTAAGTAAATCCTTTCTCAACTCAGGCTTCAACAGTTCATGGTTATTAAAGGTAAGAGTGAAAGAGTTGAGTGTTTTATCCTGAACGAATATCTCCAGAATGAGAGCGGTGGTCAAAATTACTGAATTGACAAGGAGGGCCCCCAATACAGGAGGCTGAAGATCGGCCTGTGAATTGATGATTGAAATTCCTATTGTAGTGAAGAAATAAGTCATATCTTTTGCTGACATGTTCACTGTCCTGAAGCGTATAATGGCGAACAGTGCAAAAAGCCCAAGGGCTATACCAATTTGCACTTCCACTCTTTCCAGCAGAGAAACGAGCAAAAAGATCACTATACCCATCATAAAAAAGGAAAACATATTCTCCTCTTTTTGTGAAAAGCGGTAATATATCATTCTGATAAGAATGAAAATAACGGCAAGATTTATCCCGAATCTCACAAAAACACTGAGAAGGCTGTCTTCAACTGCTAATGCTGTAATTGACATGTCATTATAATATTAATTATTACTCCCGTACCGTCTGCAATCATATAGAAGGGTATTAACTATAAAGTTACGTTTATCAAATTGTTCGTAAAAACTGTCAAGGTATTTTATCATGTCACGGTTTGATTTTTCTTTCAGCCAGGGAAACTCATTTATTACCATGTAAAATTCGTCTTTTTTGTCGGTAAATTCCCTGAGTACAACTTCGAATACTTCTCTTTCCCGGCATAAACCCAGATAAACTCGTTCCCGGACTGATTTGATGCCTAGATTTTCTCCGGGAACAGCGTAACTCGTATTGACCAGTCCCGAATAATCGAAGTCATACGGAACAACCACACCAAGATCGGGTCTCTCCGACCAGCTGTCTGAAAGGACTGTCACATTATGTTGACCTCCTACCGACCAATCTGCATTACCTATCATATAATTAAAGATAGCCATCCTGTCAAGCATTGAGGGTTTTATCATCCTTCTGCTGAGATTGTCCGATTTAACTTCAACAGTACCGGTGCGTTCAGCAAGATGTTCAACCGGTTCTATGGCAAAAGCAAATTCGCGGATAAGATTCTTGTTTCTTCTGGTTTTCCCGGTATTTATATAATCAATCCTTAATAGCTTAACTTTATAGCTGTTATCTGTCAGAACATTGTATAGTTTATAAACAAGGTATTCCCGTAGCAGGTAATCTTCATGACCTTTCCTGCAGATAGTTACCATCTTAAGCTTGTTGATCCTGCTGAACTCTTTACCTATAGTATCTTTCACTCTGAAATTGAGCATGAGAGGAGGGAAATCACAATAGTTACGCCTGAATTCGCCCCGTGCCCTGACTCTTATATTCTTGCTCACAGAATCATTTTCACCGGGTTTATACGTGAGGATGGCATCAAGGTACTCCTCGTCAGATCTTTTCCTCTTGTATTGTGTAATATCGAAACGTATGGAAATATCAAGTATACTGTCGTTTTCAAACAGCAATAGTGAGCGGGGCAAAGTGTCAGTAACCGGATATGTTGTGTCAGCATAACTGCTCTGGGCAGATAATGAAGTATTTATAAGCAGTAACAGGATAAAGACCGGCAGTGTGAATCTGTTCATACAATTATATTGTCTTAATCCCTATTAACAAATTTATTAATTTAATACTAATTAACGTTTAAACCGTTAGATCTAAAGTTTGTTCAAACAAAATTTTTTTCCTTCTGGTTTTTACCTTTTTAGTAAGCTGTTATTTTATATTCAGGTCCCCGTACAGATAATCAACACTGTACTGAAAGATCTCATAGAATGGCAATAGTATTATTGCATGGGTTTAAAAAAATAGTATTATATTACAAATAAATTAGATGAAAAAGGTGATCCGTGATGCCTGATTGATTTACGAATCACATATAATGATTGCAACAATTTTCTGTACCTGGTTGTTATTCCTGTATATACTGCAAGTATTTTGTTTTTAATTTTGAATTCTTATATGCGAAGGTTCATTTTTATATTACTGTCTCTGATATTTATGTTCAGCTTTGCCATGTGGGGGCAGGAGGCTGATCATGAGTCCTTTAAGTACAATGATGGTCCTTATATTTTCAGACTTAATAATATATACAATGCTTTTTGGGTAAGAGATGGCCAACTCATTGAAGAATTGCTGATACCTGCCGCTTTCAATGACGTAAAAAAAAATTTTGATTTACCTTTTGATTATAAGGATATGAATAAGGTTTTTAAGAGAAGAACCCGATTCAGGCAGAGTTACAGGAATGTTGACAGTATCTGTGTCATCAGTGATGTTCACGGCCGGTATGACCGTTACACAGATCTGCTTAAAGCAGTGCAGGTCGTTGACAATGAATTGAAATGGGATTTCGGTAAAGGACATCTTGTAATATTGGGAGATATATTTGACAGGGGAGATCAGGTTACAGAGATACTCTGGCATGTCTTTAGTCTGGAAAAACAAGCTGAGAAAGCAGGAGGGAAGGTGCATGTGCTTTTCGGCAATCATGAGCAAATGGTGCTAAATTATGAACTGGGATATATAGCTGATAAATACAGAAAAACAGAAACAACTGCAAATATCAGTTATACTGAATTGTTTTCTGAGAACAGTGTTCTGGGAAACTGGTTAAGAAAGAAACCTGTGGCTGTCACCATAAACAATATTTTGTTCGTTCATGCAGGTATATCTCCTTTAGTAGTGATAAAAGGTTTCACTGTGAAGAAGATGAACAGGATGTTTTACAGAGAAGTTTTGGGGAAAGACCCTGAAGTTGTTTTGCGTGATGAGAACTTGTCTTTACTGATTTCTGATCAGGGACCTTTGTGGTACCGGGGATATTTTTCAAGAGCTGGTATTGATGAAGAGATCATTGATGGAATACTCTCATTTTACGGGGTGGAACACATTGTTGTGGGACATACTCCGGGAGAAAGGATAAGGTCGTTCCACAATAATAAAATTCTTGGTATTGATGCCGGGATTGCCAACGGATTGCCGGGAGAAGCACTATTGATCAGGAGAGATGAATTTATCAGGGTCAATAATGAAGGCAGACAATCAAAACTGACTGTTAAGAACAAATAAGATTCTCTGATTTTAAGGGATAAAAGCACATATTTTTTTCGTTGTCTGTTTTTTAAATATTCACTTTAGTTCCGAGCTTTGTTCTTTATCTTCCGGTAAAGGATATTTGTTATTGAATCAGGATTTTCATGGTGATAGATATAAGTGGGGAATCTGATCTCTGCCATCACTGTATGTGTTTTTTTTACCCTTTCAAAAAGGTCATTGTCGGCACCAAGAGGTATATCCCGGAAACCACCCAGTGAAAGAAGAATAGTTTTATCAATAACGAATGTGCCGCCTATTACGCAATACTTTAAATGTATTCTTACAGAGGGATTGTTTTTGTCAGGCACATATTGGTTGCCTGTTATTTTTGCCCCGCCGTGAAGGAAGCCTGTATCAGGATTCTGTAAGAGGTATTCCTTTCTTTTTTTAAGATGATCTGCCCGGTATTCATCATCGGAATCAAGAAAAGTAATGAATTTACCATTGGCCTACTTTATGCCGTGGTTTTTTGCAGAGACATCTTCTCCATGATCTTTCTGCAGGTATATAATGTCTGCATCAGTGTTAAGTCAGTTTTTTATGAGAAAAGATGTATTATCTGTGCTGCCGTCATCAACAATAATGGCTTCCCAGTCATTTTCAGTCTGCGATACAAGCGATTTAAGGGCCCTTGGAAGAAATGCTGCCCTGTTATATGTAGTTATAATGACTGTGAAAAATGGCTGCTGATCCATTTTGATTCAATCAGAATATCTGGCTTTATAGTGTCTGATTTAAAGAAAAAGGGTATAGGCTATTAATCCGTAGATTCATTATTCTTTGGTTCCTCTTCCGTGAAGAGTCTGACTTTCATAGCTATTGGTCCTTTCGGGCCTTTTCCTGTTTCGAAGGCCACTACATCGTTTTCTGAAACATGGTCCTGTAAATTGTTGACATGTACAAAAACCCTTTCTCCTGTCTCCAGGTCGCGGATAAAACCAAATCCTTTTGATTCATTGAAGAATGTGATAACTCCCTTACGTATAAAATCTGCGGCATCGGGAGTGTTTTTCGTTGCACTCAGTTCAATGCTTTCAGGGTCGACATCCTGTTTATTGTCAGGATCCGGAGGCGTATCTGTAATGACACCAAACTCGTTTACATAGGCTATCATATCCTCAAAACTATTCTTTTTACCTTCATTTTTTTTCTTTGCACGTTTCTGCTCTTTGGCTTTTCTCTTCTTTTCTCTTTTATTCCTTACTTCCTTTTTACCGAATGATTCCTGTGATCTGCCCATAAATAATTATAAGTCTGGTTATTTAATGAATTACTGTCCGGCTATTGAACGGGATTGTGAACAGTTATGAACTAACCGTATGATTAGCAAAAGATTGCGCAAAATCGGAAAGCCGGTTCAACAAACAAAGGTACATAAAATACATGTAAATCCATTATTCCGTTGGAAGAGGTCTGAAAATATCTTATTTCAGAATTCTGCAGGCAGGTTCAATCTGTCTGTACAGGGTTTATTTTTGAACTTAAAAGATGTCCGTTTGTTATTAGATAAGGATAAAAAACATAATTAATCATGTATAGCAAGGTCAGTGGATCAAGCAGGAAAGTTGTAATAGTAGGGGCAGGGATGGTAGGATCTGTTTATGCTTATGCATTATCGGCGAGTGGACTGGCTGATGAGATAGTATTAATAGACAACAATGAAGAGCTGGCCAGGGGGCAGGTTCTTGATCTTGTTCACGGACAGGTCTTTGTGCCGACAGTAGGGATAAGAACCGGCGGCGTTGATGATTACCGTGATGCGAAGCTTATTGTTATCACTGCCGGGGCAGCTCAGAAGCCGGGGGAAACACGTCTGGAACTTTTAAAAAAGAACGCAGGCATTGTAGGAAATATAGCTGAAAATATAGCCGCCAGCGGGTCAGAAGGTGTAATGCTGATAGTGACTAATCCGGTTGATGTAATGACCTGGGTTGCTCTGAAGAGTTCGGGGTGGAGCAGGGGGAGAGTCATTGGTTCGGGTACCGTACTTGACAGTGCAAGATTCAGGCACCTCTTGAGTAAAAATTGCGGGGTTGATGTACATAATGTACACGGTTATATTCTTGGGGAGCATGGTGACAGCGAGTTTGCTGCCTGGTCGATGACCAATATAGCAGGGATGGCGATTGATCATTATTGTCCTGTCTGCCGTAAGTGTTCCAACTGGAAAAATGAAAGGAAGAAGATAGAACAGCAGGTAAGAGATTCTGCTTATCATATTATAAATGCGAAAGGCTCAACACATTTTGCAGTCGGACTCGCACTGGTCAGAATTACCGGAGCAATTCTCAGAAAACAAAACAGTGTAATGACAGTATCAACATTATTGAACGGGGAATATGGGTTAAGTGATATCTGTATAAGTGTTCCGTCAATAGTAACTGATGGCGGGGTTGAAAGAATAATTACAGGACCTTTGAAGGAAGAAGAAACAGAAGCATTAATGAAGTCAGCCGCTATCCTTAAGAAATCGACAGACTCTTTATACGCCTGACAGAACTTTCACAGGTAAAGGTTTATGGCTGGAATTGCAGAATATACATTATGTTTATACTGAACTTTAAAAACTGTGCTTATTTTTGGGCCTTTGATTTAACACAGAGATACAGTTTATGGAATTAAATACGAACGTTTCTGTCAGAACCAGAGAAGATTTTATTTCGGATATAAAAGCCGGAAAGGAGGAATGGGATCTTATCATTATCGGTGGAGGGGCCACTGGTTTGGGTATTGCCGTTGATTCAGCCGGCAGGGGAATGCAGACGCTGTTACTTGAACAGTCTGATTTTGCTAAGGCTACTTCCAGCAGGAGTACAAAGCTTGTTCATGGAGGAGTCAGGTACCTGCAGAAGGGTGATGTGGCACTTGTAAGGGAGGCATTGAAGGAGAGAGGATATCTCCTGAAAAATGCACCTCATCTGGTCAGGAGTCAGCGATTTATAATAGGTAATTACAGGTGGTGGGAAAGGCCTTTTTATACTCTCGGTCTTATTTTTTATGATCTTCTCTCAGGCAGGATGTCTTTCGGCAGGTCTATGCCAATGAGTAAGAAGGAAGTTGTAAGGAGTATACCAGGTATTGTAAAGGAAGGTTTGAGAGGAGGCGTGATGTACTATGACGGGCAGTTCGATGATTCCCGTCTGGCTGTTAATCTGATGCAGACAGCAATTGAGGAAGGAGCAGTGGTGGTCAACTATTGCAGGGTATCGTCAATTATGAAAGATGATTCAGGAAAGATAAACGGAGTTGTTGCACAAGATATGCTTGACGGTGGTACTTTCAGAATAAAAAGTCGTTCTGTGGTCAATGCAACAGGTATCTTTGTGGATGATATAATAAGGATGGATGATCCCTCACAGAAACCTCTGGTACGCCCAAGTCAGGGAATTCATTTTGTAGTGGACAGATCATTTCTCGGAGGCGATGATGCAATCATGGTCCCGAAAACAAGTGACGGAAGAGTGATGTTCGGAGTCCCCTGGCATAACAGGGTAATACTTGGCACTACCGATGTCCCTGTCGGGGAATTTGTTCTGGAGCCCAAACCTTTGGAAGAGGAAGTTGATTTTATTCTTGAAACAGCCGGTCGTTATCTTGAAAAGAAACCACGCAGGGAAGATGTTCTTTGTGTCTTTGCAGGGCTGCGTCCTCTTGCTGCTCCAAAGAATGATGAAGGCTCCTCAAAGACAAAAGAGATTTCAAGGAGTCATAAGTTATTTGTGTCTGAGTCGGGCCTGATAACCATTACAGGAGGTAAATGGACAACCTACCGTAAAATGGCGCAGGATACTGTCGATATGGTTATTAAAAAAGGAAGGATGCATTTCGGAGAGTGTACCACGAAAAACCTGAAGATACACGGTTATCAAAAAGATCCCAAAATGGATGACTGCAGATATATTTATGGAAGTGACAGTGAGGCGGTCAGAAAAATGGAAAATGAAGATCCTTCTTACCGTGAATTACTTCATAAAAATTTTGCTTTTACATCAGGAGAAGTTATCTGGGCTGTAAGGAATGAGATGGCCAGGACAGTGGATGATGTTCTGGCAAGAAGAATACGTGCACTTTATTTTGATGCAAAAGCTTCAGTTGTCATGGCCCCGAAGGTAGCATCAGTAATGGCAGCAGAACTCAAAAAAGATAAAGCCTGGGAAGAGAAACAGATCAGTGATTACACTGAAATAGCCAGTGCATACATATTGGCCTGACAGTTTACTGCAATAATTCTTTTACAATAGCAGAGATCTCTTTCCCGTCAGCCCGGCCTGACAGCTCTTTCATGGCAGAACCCATAACCTTCCCCATATCAGCAGAAGATTTTGCGCCGGTTTTTTCTATGATAGTGCTTATAATCTGTCGCAGTTCTTCAGTACTCATTCTGGCCGGAAGGTATTTTTCAAGAGCAGTTGCTTCAGCCATTTCATTAGTGTACAGGTCATCCCTGTTCTGTTCTCTGTAAATGGCAGCTGATTCTTTTCTCTGCTTCACCAGTTTCTGGATAATCCTTAGTTCTTCTTCAGACGTGAGAACAGAGCCGGCACCTTTTTCACTGATTGCCAGCAAAAAAGCAGTCTTTGCAGCCCTGAGAGCTTCTAGTGTGACTTTGTTGCCCGTTTTCATGGCTTCTCTCAGATCGGTGGAAATTTTTTCTGTAAGCGACATATTCTGTATATTTATTGTTCAGACAAAATTAGAAAATCATATTATACCATATCCCTGACAGGACGAAAAGTTGAAATTTATCTTTATTAGTTGCTTTATTCTCCTGCGGTTGGGTTCAGGGTTTTTTAAAAATACAAAAGAAATCCCTTCCTTTTCCCCTAGCAGCAGATGAGATTTGCCAGCTCATGATTTTAACAAAATTTTAATATTTTTGGGAAAGTTTTTTAAAACTGAGGGCTTTCTTATTAAGAAGGCAAATTTTATTTTTGCCACTTGTTCATTTTTATAATTTTGAAAATTGGGAGGAAAATTATGTCAGCACACACCAGATTGATGAAGTATTTTTTAACGGTTTTTCTGGGATTACTGTCGGTAAATATTTGTTTTTCAGCTTCAGCAGATATTTTCGAACTTTACACCCCCTTTCGTACCATTACTGTTCCACCGGGTGAATCTATTGATTATCCTATTGAAGTAATCAATAACACACAGGAAACAAAGACTGTTTTTCTTGTTGTTTCGGGTATTCCGCGGACCTGGAATTACAGTTTAAAATACGGTTCGTATGACATACGTCAGATATCAGTTCTTCCGGGAGAGAAGAAGAGTGTAAGTCTGAAGGTTGATGTTCCGTTACAGGTAAACAAGGGCCATTACGGTTTTCAGGTCACTGCAAGAGACCTTTTCACCCTGCCGCTTACAGTAACAGTATCCGAACAGGGTACTTTTAAGACAGAGTTCACTTCTACTCAGGCTAATATGGAAGGTGTTTCAACTTCAACTTTCAGTTTTGAGACCAAACTGCGAAACAGTACTGCCGAGAGGCAGCATTATGGATTATCCGCCAATGTGCCGGCAGGATGGATTGTGACCTTCCGGCCTAATTTCAGGCAGGCTACTTCGGTCGATATTGATGCAAACAGTGAAGCAAATATATCCATTGATATTGACCCGCCCGACAGAGTGCAGGCAGGAACTTATAAGATACCAGTCAGGGCATCAACAAGCGGAACTTCTGCTACCCTGGACCTGGAGGTAGTGATAACAGGAACATACGGAATGACACTCACAACACCGACAGGCTTACTCAGTACTACTGTTACTGCAGGTGATACCAGAAATATAGATCTTGTAATTAATAACACAGGTTCTACCCAGTTATCAAATATCAGTCTGGGAGCCACTACACCTCTTGGCTGGGAGGTTACTTTCGATCCGGAAAAAATTGATATCATTGCTCCCGGTAAATCGGGACAGGTATCTGCTACACTTAAGGTTGATAAGAAAGCTATTGCCGGAGACTATGTCACAAGGTTTAATGCAGTAGCCCCTGAAACCACCTCAGAAGCAGATTTCAGAGTGACAGTCAGGACACCAATGATATGGGGATGGTTGGGAATATTTATAATAATCGGAGCTCTGGGAATAGTTTATTATTTATTCCGTAAGTATGGAAGGAGGTAATAAATGAATTCCTCTGTTATCGAATTTGCCGGTCTAACAAAAAAATACGGATCATTTACAGCCGTTGACCATCTTAATTTGTCAATAGATGAGGGAGAAATATTTGGTTTACTGGGTCCTAACGGAGCCGGAAAATCAACAACTATACTGATGATGCTGGGATTAACAGAACCAACTTTTGGTACTGTTAGGGTTTGTGGAATAAATTCCACGACCAATCCTGTGGAGGTAAAGAGAAAAACAGGCTATTTACCTGAAGATGTTGGCTTTTATGATGATTACACAGGATTTGAAAACCTTATCTATTCAGCAAGACTTAATGGAATACCCGATAAAGAAGCGAAGGAGAAGGTGAAATATATTCTTGACAGGGTTGGATTAAGCGAAGAGATAAACAAAAAAGCAGGAAAATATTCCAGGGGAATGCGTCAGCGACTGGGACTGGCAGATGTTCTTATAAAAGATCCGTCCGTGATAATCCTTGATGAACCAACATTGGGAATAGACCCTAAAGGGATCAGCGAATTTCTTGAACTTATTTTAAAGCTTAGCAGAGAAGAAAAGAGCACTGTCCTTCTTTCATCTCATCATCTGCATCAGGTACAAAAAATATGTAACAGAGTCGGTATTTTTGTAGGAGGGAAACTGATTGCTGAAGGAGATATAAATACATTGTCGAACAAATTGTTCTCCAGTGATCCTTTCCATATTGAAGCAGCCATAAGACAGGATGAAAAGGTTGGATCACCTGATATTGTAAGGAATGAATTAGTGGAAAAAATAAAACAAGTAGCCGGGGTTCATTATATTGAAACATTCAATGATACTTTCCGGATATCCTGTGCAGAGGACGTGAGTGGTGAGATAGCAAGGGTGATAGTGGAATCGGGAGTTCAATTGATCCATTTATCAGGGAAAGAGTACGGATTGGACGACATCTATAACCGTTATTTTGAACAGAATGGAAACAGTAACTGATATCTCAAACAGGATGAAAAGGCTGACAACAATTTTTAATAAGAGAATATTACCAGATATTGAAAGAGAGCAGGAAAGGCAAAAAGTAAACCGCGTCGCTCCAGGTGCTTTTATGGTGATGGTAAAGAAAGAAGTGTCGGATCATATCAGAAGCTGGCGGTTCATTATCTTATTTTCCATAATAATTCTGACATGTCTCGGATCAGTTTTGAGTGCTCTTCAGGGATTCAGTGATGCCATAAAGGCAAGCCAGGGCGATGAGTCCTTCTTTTTTCTCAGACTGTTTACTGCCACTGACGGCACCCTGCCCTCTTTTTTCGTCTTTGTGAGTTTCCTTGGTCCTTTACTGGGAATAAGTATGGGCTTTGATGCAATAAACACAGAGGAAAACAAGAATACCCTTAGCAGGGTAATGTCGCACCCCATCCATCGTGACAGTATAATAAATGCAAAATTCGTTTCTGCACTGGCCGTTCTGAGTGTGATGTTTTTCCTTCTTGGATTTATCGTAATGGGCATGGGAATCATTGCTATTGGTATTCCCCCCACTCCGGAAGAATTTTTAAGAGTTATCTGTTTTATCATTCTTACTATCCTGTATGTATCATTCTGGCTGAATCTTTCAATATTTTTCTCTGTTAAATTCAGGCAACCGGCTACATCGGCTCTTTCAGGAATAGCTGTCTGGCTTTTCCTTACAGTGTTTTACAGTATATTAGTAAGTGTTGTCGCCAAGGCGGCAGCTCCCTCTGAAATGGCATCAAGCCAGCAGGTTATGAAGTATCAGCAATTGGTTTTCGGGATGCAGAAGATATTACCCAGCGAGATGTTCAGCGATGCCACAACTACTCTTCTTGTTCCTACTATCAGAACACTGGGACCTCTGACTGCGGAGAAGATGTACGGCACACTTCCCTCAGCATTACCTCTCGGACAAAGCCTTCTGATAGTATGGCCCCAGATAACCGGTCTTGTTGCTGCCTCAATCCTTTGTTTTGTTCTTTCGTATATCTCCTTTATGAAAAGAGAGATTCGATCAGGATAATGCATGTTGATTAAATAACTGATTGGTACAGTTTTTGTATTGTAAATCCTGTCTTAAACCCAATCGTTATGAAAAACTCAATCAGGATTTTAGTGGTCTTATCTGTAATCAGTTTACTTTTGCTATCTCTTTCATGTGAAAAACAAAAGGCTGATGAGCTTCCCGGAGATCCGGTACCAATAAATACCGAACCCTACCAGAAAGAAGTGATCAGAGCAGCTAATGAATTTGCTTTTGATCTTTTCAGACCTCTTTTAGTTGAGGCAAAAGGTACTGAAAACATAATGATCTCACCATACAGTGTTACGAGTGCCCTGTCAATGCTTTTAAACGGAGCATCGGGAGAGACATTTAATTCTGTCAGGGCGGCCCTGAGGATGGATGATAAAACACTCAGTGAAATAAATGAGACATATCTTAAGCTGATGACTGAGATGGTTCCTGTTGATAAACGGGTTATTATGGAAATTGCCAACTCAGTATGGGTCGAAAAAAGGCTTATTGTCAAACAGCCTTTTATCACTGCACTACAGACATGGTACAAAGCTGAAGCACGCGATATTGATGTAAGCGATCCAAATGCTGTTGATATGGTAAATAACTGGATAGCTGAGAAAACGCATGATAAAATTACGGAAATGCTTGATCAACTGGATCCCGATCTGGCCATGCTTTTAATAAACGCAATATATTTCAACGGGAAATGGAGACATCAGTTTGACAAATCAGAAACGTATAATGAGGATTTTTATGTTACACCCTCAAATCTGAAAAATGTACCGATGATGCATCAGAAGGAGAATTTTTGTTATATCGAAACTCCTGAAGCCAGCATCATTGAGTTACCCTACGGACAAGGTAATTATTCCATGGTTATTGCTTTGCCTGCAGTAACTATTTCTACAGGAGAACTGGCTGCTGCCTTAACTCCTGATCTGTGGGAAGAATGGATGGATGACCTTTCGGTTGGACCTAAAGAGGTAAATGTTACCATGCCAAAGTTCAAATACAGGTATAAGAGGCTTCTTAATGCTGATCTTGCCAATCTTGGTATGGGAATAATCTTTTCTGATTTGGCAGATTTCAGTAATATCAGTGATCAGTCTCTCATGGTGACCAGAGTGCTTCATGAGACCTTTATTGAGACCGATGAAGAGGGAACAGAAGCTGCAGCAGCAACAGTTGTTGAAGTTTGCTTAACATCGGTAACTCCTGTTAATGAAATGAATCTGAATCGTCCTTTCCTGTACTTCATACGTGAGACCTCAACGGGAACAATAGTATTTATGGGACGCGTAGGGGATCCCACTGTCGGCTGAGGATAATTTATAACGGTTCCACATGGATTGTCACAGTCAGATTATCATACGACTGTGACAATTCTTTTTCAATCATATCGCAATAAGCATGGGCATTGCCAACTGATACGTTTTCAGGTACTTCAATATGCATGTCAATAAATCTCTGGTTTCCGGCGCAACGTGTGCGCAGATTATGGTAGCTGATCTCCATATCAGTAAGTTTTTTTTCGAGTTCACTTATTTCGTTCTTTTCCCAGGCAGTGTCGAGAAGAGGAGTAAAAGCTTTTTTTAGAAGTAAACCTGCTTCATATATTATGAAGAGAGCTACAAGGATTGCAATAAGCGGATCGAGCCATTTAATATCTGTGATGATAATGAGTAATAAACCCAGTGCCACTCCTGCGGAACTATATACATCTGTCTTAAGATGAAGCGCATCAGCTTCGAGAGCTACTGAATTTGTTTCGCGTGCCACTTTGTATAATTTGCGTGAGACGAAAATATTAACAAGGGCCGAGATGAACATAACAGATGATCCCAGCCATAATGATTCGAGAAAAATATCTTCTCCCATTAATTTTCTCACTGCTTCGGTAATTATCCATAAAGCAGCTGCAAATATCAGCAGCGATTCGATGACTCCTGAAATGTTTTCAATTTTTCCATGGCCGTAAGGATGTCTTTCATCAGGAGGGTTATCCGAAATCCTTACAGAGATAAAGGCAATAATTGCTGCAACAAGGTCCATCGATGAATGAATGGCTTCGGAAATGATACTCACCGACCCGCTCAGGATGCCTGCCACGACCTTCATTGTTATCAGAAAGGTATTTGATATTATGGAGAGTCTTGCCGTTTTAACCTTTTTGTTCATGGATATGCAGCCTTAACTGTAACGTTCAGTAAAGGATTTCGTAGAAGGCATATTATAATTCAAATAGTTATCAGTTCATATCTGATATTTCCCAGTCCTATTTTTTCAGCATGTTCCAGACCCTCTTTCCAAAAGGCATCGGGGTGGGCAAGCCGGAATTTGTCTTCTCCTCTGAGGTCACCTTGTTTATGATCAGTGCATATCTGACTTCCCGGGAGGGCCGGAGCAGCACTGACTAGATCGGCACAGGCCATATCAAGAGCAACAGGATCAAAAGATGCAGCCATACCAATATCAGGTACGAGTGGATAATCATTGAAGGACCAGCAATCGCACATGGGTGATACATTCATAATGAAGCTGATATGAAAGCAGGGTTTGTCTTTCACAACAGCATAGGTATATTCAGCAATTCTTTTGCATACTGTAGCCGATGAGTTCTGCCATACAACATGAGCTGCATCATATTGACAAACGGCAACACACTGTCCACAACCGACACATTTTGAATAATCGATTCGGGCAATTTTATCTTCTCCTACATGTACGGCATCATGAGCACAGTTCTTTTCACAGATACGGCATCCGGTACATGCTTTTTCGTCAATCACCGGTGATGATCCGGAGTGGAGAAATAATTTTCCTCCGACGGAAGCACAACCCATTCCGAGGTTTTTCAAAGCACCCCCGAAGCCCGTCATCTCATGACCTTTGAAATGTGTAAGAGATATTATGACATCAGCTTCAGTGATAGCAGTGCCTATTTTTGCACTTGCGGAATATTCCATATCGAGTCTTATTTCCCGATAATCGGTACCTTTAATACCATCGGCAATTACTACCGGGCAACCGGTAACAATGGGATTATATCCGTTCTCATAAGCTGCTTCAAGATGGGAAGGACCGTTTGCCCTTCTCCCATAATAGAGAGTGTTAGCATCAGTCAGGAAAGGTATTGCATCTTTTGCTTTCAGCATCCTGACAATCTGTGCTGCATAATTGGGACGAAGATAGGCAAGATTACCAGGTTCTCCGAAATGGATCTTCAGAGCAACCAGTTTCCTGGAAAAATCAATAGTATTTATCCCTGCTCTGATAACAAGGTTTTCAAGTTTCCTCAAAAGATTTTGAGAAGAATTGACTCTTAAATCAGTAAACCATACTTTGGATGAGGTCATAGTATTTTATTATAGAGATAGAATTTTTGCAAGTTCCACGAGGTTATGATCGACGTCTTTGTGAAGTTTGATTGCTTTACGGAAAGGTACCAGCACTATTTCGTCATTGGCAATACCTACCATAACACTTTTCTGATCATCCAGCAGAGCTTCTACAGCGGCATGTCCCAGCCTGCTGGCATTAACCCTGTCGATAGCTGTAGGAGAGCCTCCCCTTTGAAGATGACCTAGAACAGAAACTCTTATATCACAATTAGTGAAATCACATTTAACTTTCTCTGCAATGGCAAAAGCTCCACCTTCCTCATCACCTTCGGCGACAATAATAAGATTACTGGATTTCTTTCTGATATTCCCTGATTCGATAAAAGCTTTTAGGTCACGGGCTTCCCCCCTTGTTTCAGGGATGATAATAGCCTCAGCACCAGTGGCAATACCACTATAAAGGGCAATAAATCCAGCTTCAGCACCCATTACCTCTACAAAGAACATCCTGTTATGGGCACTGGCTGTATCCCTTATCTTATCAACCGCCTGCACAACAGTATTCAGTGCTGTATCATAACCAATTGTATAATCAGTGCCATAAATGTCGTTGTCGATAGTGCCTGGGATACCTACAAAAGGCAGATCATATTCTTCGTTGAAGATCCTGGCTCCGGTGAAAGAACCATCTCCACCGATAACCACTACTCCGTCTATCTGAGACTGCTTAAGATTATTGAAAGCTTTTGCTCTCCCCTCAGGAGTCCTGAACTCTTCACAACGGGCAGTCTTAAGTATCGTACCGCCTCTCTGTATAATATCACTCACGCTGCTTGATTCCAGATTAATGAAATCTGAAGTTATCAGGCCCTGATAGCCCTGACGGATACCTATTACTTCAAGTCCGTTATAAATAGCTGTACGCGTTACCCCCCTGATGGCAGCATTCATTCCGGGAGCATCCCCTCCGGATGTCAATACTCCGATTTTCTTTATTCTTCCCATTTTTTCCATTAAAAAAATTAGCGCACAAAGGTAATATATTTCTTATAAACACAAAGTTAGGGATTTTGTCTTTTCATATATTGGATACAACATTATATACTTTTTCAATAAGCCATCCGGGTGTTGATGTGGCGCCGCTGATACCTGCACTCTTTTTCCCTCGGAACCATGCTTTATCTATTTCTTCAGCAGAAGAGATAAAATAGGTTGAAGGATTGATCTCCCGGGCGATAGAAAATAACATCCTCCCATTTGAACTATCTTTCCCGCTTACAAAAATTATTATATCATGCTTTGAGGCAAATTCTCTCAGGGAAGGTTCTCTGTCAGATACCTGTCTGCATATAGTGTTGTGTACATGGAGACAGCTGTCAGGATCACATATTCCTTTCTTCTTCATTTCCATCCCGAGACTTTTGATGAACATATCATATTTCTCAGTATTCATGGTGGTTTGTGAGAAGAGCCACACAGGTCTGGTAACATCAATTTTACTAATGTCTCCGGTATCCAAAACGAGAATACCTTCATTTTGTATCTGACCCATGAGGCCAATAACCTCTGCATGTCCGGTTTTCCCGAAAATAACTACCTGTCCGTTATATTCACGGGCTTTCAGCCATGCATTCCTGATTTTTGATTGAAGTTTCTTGACAATGGGGCAGGTTGCTTCTATTATGCGGATATTGTTATTTTTTGCAGTAAGATATGTTTCCGGAGGTTCCCCATGAGCTCTTATCAGAACGCTGACGTTTTTTAGTTTTCTGAATTCTTCATGACCAATAGTAACTAGTCCGAGCTTTGTCAGCCGCTCCAATTCTCTGTCATTATGCACTATCGATCCAAGCGAATAGACTTTTTCCCCGTTAAGAAGTTCTTTTTCAGCTATCTCAACGGCGTTCATCACTCCGAAACAAAAACCGGATCTTTTGTCTGTTTCAACTTTCATTAATCTTTTTTTCAATTATCCCTCGAACCCATTCCATTTGCTGTTCGACTGTCATACGGCTATTGTCCAGGATGATGGCATCATCAGCTCTTCTCAGGGGACTGATATCTCGGTTCTCATCGGTTATGTCACGTGCTATTATATTCTGTCTTACATCTTCAAAATCGACGACAATACCTTTCCCTGTCAGTTCATCGTATCTTCTTTTAGCACGTATATCAACAGATGCAGTCATAAATATCTTCAGTTCAGCTTCAGGAAAGACAACGGTTCCAATATCCCTTCCGTCCATCACAATACCTTTGGACAGGCCTATCTGTCTTTGCAATGCAACAAGTTTCGTGCGTACCTGGGGAATAGTGCTTACAGGACTTACGTATGATGAGACATCAATGCTTCTTATTTCTCTTTCAACATTTTCAGAATTCAGATGTGTTTCAAACTCTCCGGAAGCTGGATTATATAGGAATTCGATATTTATCCTGTTCAATTCACCTGTTATTCTTTTATCATCGGGTATACCGTTCAAAATATAACCCTTTCTCATACTATAGAGGGTTACTGCCCGGTACATGGCTCCACTGTCGATATAAATATAACCGAGTTCCTTAGCAATGGTTTTCGCAAAAGTACTCTTTCCGCATGACGAGTATCCGTCTATCGCAATGACTATCTTTTTTGCCATAGATGACTTAATTAGTTGTATAATTCATTGATTACAAATATTATGTGTTTTGTCCTGAATGGTGTTACGTGAAATAAAAATACGGATTCCAGATGGATTTACAAAACCTTCATTTTTTAAACCGGCTGTATAACTGATCAGGTTTTATAGTAAGGGAAATATGTGTTGAGGCTCCTGCAAGATGATATGTCGCTCTTCCAAATTCGAGATTCAGGATAGTAGTATTGACCCCGAACCCCCAGGATAAACCCACAGTGGATATTTTTGACTCAACCTGAAGTTCTTTTCTTCTCCTGTAATTATATCCTGCACTTATATATATGTTTTTATGGGGGATAAGCTCTGCTGATACAGTCACATGTCTCAGTATGTTTTCAAGAAAGGCAGATGACTGGAAATAATTATTTCCGGGATCTGTGTCCTCATATTCTGAAGTCATGTCATATTTTTCCAGATGGTTCAGAGTCAGGGAGAATCTGAGGGGTGCGTATGGCAGTTTCTGTGACATGCCTGCAAGTATTTCGAAGGGCAGCTTTTGTCTGTTTCCTCCTGTGTATGTTATAAGTTGCAGTCCGGCGTTTCTTAATACAATACCTGCCGAAAAAAGGTCTGATTGATTATGATATGAAGCGCCTATGTCAAAAGCAAATCCTAATGATGTATATTTTTCCAGATGCGATAAAATTGGTTTGAAAGCTATGCCAGCCGAAACAGATGAATTTATTTCTCTTGAATAAGAGAGCAGAAGAGCATACTCCGAAGCCCGGAAAGACCCTGTTATGGTACCTGTAGCGTCGGCTTCGGTAAATGATCCGTAATTAAGATAGATCAGGCCTCCGGAAAAATTGCCTGCAGAAGAATATGATCCTGAATATAAAGCACACCCGTAATTAATGTCTGCAAAGTAATTCACATAATTCAGTGCAAGGCTATTTCCCATAGACCGGTTTAAGAGGGCAGGGTTATCACATGTAAGATTCAGATTATCATTGTAAATCGAAACATTAGTTCCTCCGAGCGAAGCAATAAACCCTGAATGTGTGAGATTCAGAAACTCATAAATATTATCACCGCCAGTCTGGGCATGCAGTCTTCCCAGAATAAAAGAAAAAAGAATTATATATAGAATTTTTCTTGACATGGCAGGATAACCAAATATAGCAGATTTTTATAAAACGAAGCTTTACTGTTCTTAGTATCAGAATTATTCCGGCAGACTGTAATGTTGAATTAGTGTCTGATCAGTATATCTTTGTCAGTTTTGTGATTCTTATTACGGTTCATTTTTATTATTTCAAATTCTTTCGACTAATTCCGGAAAAGGCTGTTGGTAAGTCGCGTAATAAATTAATAAACAATACTATAAGGTATTAAAAACTTTCGAACAGGGTAAAAAATACGAAAAATAGTACTGATATTATGTTGTATTATTATTATATTTGCCGCCTCAAAGTAAAAATGACTGATGAATCAGTATATATTATACATTTATAATTTTAACTAAAATTCCGATTCAGATGAAAATTCTTGTATGTATTAGCAATGTACCTGATACAACAACCAAGATCAAGTTTTCCGAAGGTGATTCTTCTATTGACACAACAGGAGTGCAATGGGTTATAAATCCGTGGGATGAGTTATCTCTTACCCGGGCTCTTGAGTTAAAGGATGATCCATCGTCGGGTATTGAATCTGTGACAGTAGCGCATGTTGGACCTGCTTTATCGGAGCCCACCATACGTAAAGCATTGGCTATTGGTGCCGATGATGCTATAAGGGTAAATACCGGGGCTGAGGATGCATATTTTGTTGCTGCCCAGCTTGCAGAGATTGTAAAAAAAGAACAATTCGACATAATAATGTGCGGGATTGAATCCAGTGATCATAATGGTTCTGAAGTTGGAGCTATGATTGCGGAATTTTTGGATATACCCTCCATATCGGCTGTCTCGGGTATTGTTCCGGAGAACGGGATACCTGTAATAACCCGTGAGATTGACGGAGGCAGGGAAAAAGTTACTGTACCGGCCCCCTTTGTTATAATAGTCCAGAAGGGGATAGCAAAAGAGCCAAGAATTGCTTCAATGAGAGGTATAATGATGGCGAGGACAAAACCCATAAAGGTAGTTGAGCCTGTTGCGGCTGAATCTCTGACGCAGATCATCGCACTGGAAAAACCAGCTCCAAGGGCTGCATGTAAATTTATTGATGCTGACAATCCTGCTCAGCTTATTGAACTCCTCAAAAATGAGGCTAAAGTTATCTGATAAAAAATATTATTATTTATAGTTATGTCAGTTTTAGTATTTACCGAAAATTGGGATGGAAAATTCAAGAAGCTCACTTATGAACTTGTTTCCTGGGCTTCAGAAGTAGCGAAAATGATAAATAGCACAGTAACAGCTCTTTCGATAGGTTCTGTTGCTGAAGAGGAACTTGAAACCCTGGGAAAATACGGAGCCGGTAAGGTATTAACTGTTGAAACCCCGGCTCTTAAAACTCTTGATAGTCAGGCTTATGCTGCTCTTCTGGCAGAAGTTGTCCTAAAGGAGAAGGCTTCTGTCGTCATTCTTTCCAATAATAATACGGGGAAAGCAGTTGCTCCCAGGTTATCTGTACGCCTGAAAGCCGGAATATGTTCGGGTGTCAGTAAGCTGCCTCTTAGTACAGACCCTTTTACTGTTTATAAAAGAGCTTATTCGGGTAATGCATTTTCCAGAGTTGTTATTAAGTCAGATATTAAAATTATAACACTGGCTCAGAATTCTTTCGGAATAATTGAGAACCCGGTTAATGCAACAGTTGAAAAAGCAGATGTTACTGTCGATAATTCGCTTGTCCATACAGAGGTCAAAGATGTGGAGAAACAATCAGGAAAGATCTTACTTACTGATGCCGATATAGTTGTATCAGGAGGCAGGGGGATGAAATCACCTGATAACTGGACTCCTTTACTTGAACTGGCTGAAGCCCTTGGAGCTGCAACAGCCTGTTCCCGTCCGGTTTCTGATGAAGGGTGGAGGCCTCATGAAGAACATACAGGCCAGACAGGAAAGATCATTTCTCCCAACCTTTATCTGGCAATTGGTATATCGGGTGCCACACAACACCTTGCAGGTGTGAGTGCATCAAAATATATTGTTGCTGTAAATACCGATAAAGATGCTCCTATTTTTGAAACGGCACAATACGGTATAGTTGGCGACGCCATGAAAATACTGCCACAGTTGGTGGAGGCAGTTAAACATATCAAATAAAACAGTTTTGCGGGTAAGTGTTATCTTCAACCCGATCACAAACGAAATAATCAATGGTTAAACAACTGATATTTGCAGCCACTCTGTTAATAACCCTGGGCGTATTTGCGTATACCGTGAACCGGTTAATAAGTTACTTCCGGTTGACGAAACCGGCTTTCCCGGTAAGAGATATTGGCAAGAGAATTGGTATAATGCTGAAAGTAGCTTTTGGGCAGACCAAAATATTCCGGTTCCCGGTTATCGGCTTTATACATGCCCTGGTCTTCTGGGGTTTTTGTATCATTTTATTTGGCAGCCTTGAAATGGTTGTTGACGGGCTTTCGGGAAAAGAAAAAATATTTAAATTCCTCGGCCCTGTGCATGATTTCATAATGGCAGCAGGAGATATATTTGCCTTAATAGTACTTATCTCTGTTTTTATTTTTCTGGTAAGAAGACTCTTTTTTAATGTGAGACGATTCGAAGGTGTTGAGATGAAAAAGAGATCACATACAGATGCTGTTGTATCTCTTGTGCTTATTTTGTTGCTTATGGTATCCCTCATTATTATGAATGCGGGATATACAGGATATAAACATGCTAGCGGAGAAGCTATACATGGGGTTTATCCTCTCGGTAATATTATTGCAGGGTTGTTTCCAGGGATGACAGCCGGATCATTCAGTATTATGTATGAAATTTCATGGTGGTCGCATATACTGCTGATTTTTTTCTTTGCAAATTATCTTCCTTATTCAAAGCATTTTCATGTCTTTATGTCGATACCGAACGTATTCCTTTCGCGGCTTGATCCTTTGGGGAAGATGAGTAATATGGACTCAATAAGCAGGGAGGTCAAGATGATGCTTGACCCCGAACCTGTTACTCCTTCTGTTACGGATGATACTCCTGAGAGATTCGGCATAAAAGATGTGGAAGATGTTAGCTGGAAGAATTATCTTGACGCCTTATCATGCACTGAATGTGGTCGTTGCACTTCAGTGTGCCCGGCAAATATAACAGGTAAAAAATTATCACCCAGGAAAGTGGTAATGGACGTTCGCGCAAGGATGAAAGAAAAGGCACCTCTTTTATTAAAAAACGGGAAGGATTTCAGTGACGGAAGTTCATTATTGAGAAATTATATCTCTGAGGAAGAGTTATGGGCCTGTACCACATGCAATGCCTGTGCTGCCGAATGCCCTATAAATATCAATCATCCGGCTATAATACTTGATATGCGAAGATATCTTGTACTTGAAGAGGGATCTGCCCCGGGAGAATTAAAATCGGTCTTCAGTAATATAGAAAACAACGGAGCACCATGGCAGTATTCTCCGGAAGACCGTTTGAACTGGGCCAGAGATCTTGAATTTGAAGTCCCTGTTATGGCTGATCTATTCGCTGATGGGAAAAAACCCAAATATCTTCTGTGGATAGGTTGTGCAGGAGCTTATGACGACAGGTACAAAAAAGTTGCAAGGGCTTTCGTGAAAATATTGAATCATCTTAATATTGATTATGCTGTACTTGGGACAGAAGAGACTTGTACCGGTGATCCTGCAAGACGTGCCGGTAACGAAATGCTTTTCCAGATGCAGGCATTACAGGTTATTGACACTTTGAAAAAATATGAAGTGTCTGAAATAATAACCATTTGTCCACATTGTTTCAATACACTCAGGAACGAATATCCCGATCTTGACGGTCATTTTAAAGTCATTAATTACCTGCAGTTATTAACCCTCTTAGTAAAAGAAGATAAACTAAAGATCGGTACAGAAGCCTTCAGGGGTCTGTCTGTAACTTATCATGATCCCTGTTATCTGGGCAGGGCTAACGGTATCTATGATGAACCACGTGAGTTACTCGGCAGTTTATCCTGTGATCTTATAGAGATGAAGAGGAACAGAAGCTTTGCCCTTTGTTGCGGAGCCGGAGGGGCCCAGATGTTTAAAGAAGCTGAGAAGGGAGATAAGGAGGTATTCATTGAGAGGACGGAGGAAGCCCTTGATACAGGTGCCGGAGTTATCGCCACTGCCTGTCCTTTCTGTATGACTATGATAACCGATGGAATAAAGTACAAGAACAGGGAAGAAGAAATAAAAAACCTGGATGTGGCAGAAATGATTGCAACAGCAATGGGCTTGTAATGAGTGCCCCATGAGACATATTTTAGTTAAGGGATAATGTAACAAACAATATATAACAATACATAATAATTAATTTCGAGAAATGGGAAATAACAAAATACTGAAGAGCGGAGAATTTCTTGTAGCAGAAACAGATTCAGCGGATGTTTTCATCCCTGAGGAGTTTAATGAGGAGCAACAGATGATTGCCCAGACATGCAGGGATTTCCTGGCAGCAGAAGTCTATCCCAGGGTAAATGATCTTGAGAAAGGCGACCGTGAACTAATGAAAAGTATTCTGAAGAAATCAGGTGAAATGGGATTGATGGGTATCTCGGTACCGGAAGAATACGGAGGCTTTGCCCAGTCGTTTGTGACACAGATGCTTGTAGCAGAGACCACAGGGGCAGGTTATTCCTTTTCTGTTGCCTTCATGGCCCATTGTGGTATAGGGACTCTGCCAATAATGTATTACGGGAATGATGAACAGCGTCAAAAATATGTGAGCAGACTTGCTTCAGGGGAGCTGATAGGATCTTACTGTCTTACAGAACCAGGAGCCGGTAGTGATGCCAATGCAGGGAAGACAACTGCAACATTGTCTGAAGACGGTAAGCATTATATACTTAACGGCCAGAAGATGTGGATAACAAACGGAGGATTTGCCGATACACAGGTGGTCTTTGCAAAAATAGATAATGACAGAGTGCAGAGTGCCTTTGTTGTTGAAAAGGATTATCCCGGAGTTGTGATTGGGTCTGATGAACATAAGATGGGTATTAAGGGATCTTCAACAGTTCAGATATACTACAACGATGTAAAGGTACCTGTTGAAAACCTCCTCGGGAAGAGAGGAGAAGGATTCAGGATCGCTCTTAACATCCTCCATATGGGCAGAATTAAGCTTGGAGGCAGTGTACTGGGTGCAGCAAAACGAACAATTAACGATTCAGTGAAATATGCCTCCGAAAGGAAACAATTCGGTACACTGATCTCTTCTTTCGGAGCAATAAAATATAAGCTGGCCAATCAGGTTATTAAACTATTCGCAACAGAATCAGCAGCATACAGGGTGAGTAATGATATTGATCAACTGATGGAGAAACTGAAGACTGAGCTGGATGATATGGGAAGAGCTTCAATTGAAGCCATCAGTCATTATGCAGTGGAAGCTGCTATACTGAAGGTTTACGGCTCCGAGATGCTCGATTATGTTGTCGATGAGGCAGTCCAGATTCACGGAGGAATGGGTTACTCGGCTGAAATGGATGTGGAAAGGGCTTATCGCGACTCCAGAATAAACAGAATATTTGAAGGGACAAACGAAATAAACCGCATCCTTGTTGTCGATACAGCAATGAAAAAAGCTAAGAAACACGATTTTGATCTTTTCGAAAAAGCTGAAAAACTGGCAAACGATCTGGATAATATACCTGATGTCAATACTGATCTTAAGGATTATTTTGATCAAAAAGCAATGTATATCTCCGGCTTCAAAAAACTTACCCTTATTTGTTTGCATGAAGCGGTGAAAGGATTTGGCAAAAGCCTCGTTATGCAACAGGAAGTACTTAATAATCTTGCTGATATGATAATGGAAATATATGTTTCAGAATCATTAATGCTGAGAGTGAAAAAACTGGAGACAATGAAAGGACAAAGAGAGGTGTACAGGGATATTCTTGATACTTATATCTATGATGTAGCAGCCTTTATAAGAAAATCTGCCTGTGATGCTCTTTATTCTGTTGTACCTCCGGAAAAAAACGAAGCGCTGATCAGGACAACTGAAAAACTGACATCAGTAAACGGAGTGAATGTAAAAGAAGCCAGACGAAGAATAGCAGACAAACTTATTGAAGATAACTCTTACAGGTTTTAAAGTACAGGTTTTTGCATTTTATAATAGTACTCAGCTGATGTCTTCACGACCAGCTGAGTGCTTTTTTTATTCACCCGGAAACGGCTCTCCCTTATCTTGTGGATGAAATAATCGGCTTTTATGCGATTTTATTACATTTGTCAACTTTAATGGGTCCTTTTTGTTATAATGTTATAACTGACGCAATATGTATCTTTATCCACTGTGGATCAGGCTATGGCATGTAGTAAATGCCCTTTCAGTAATAGTACTTATTCTTACCGGCATCACCATGTTATTTGGTGATGATACTCTCTCTCCAATTGCCGGAAAACAATCGGCAGTGGTCAGATGGCATAATATACCTGCAGTTATTCTGACCCTTGGTTACGTGATCTTTGTTACAGGTAATATAATTACTGACAACGGAAAACATTACAGGATAAAAACAATGAAAGATATTTCCGGAACAGGGGAAATGATGAAATATTATCTTTCAGGAATGTTCCGTGGCAGAAAGAATCCCTTCAAAATAAGTTTTGAGCAGAAATTCAATCCTCTTCAAAAGATCATTTATTTTAAAATCATGTATGTGGTTATGCCTCTTTTAATACTTTCGGGAATTGTCCTGATGCTCTCTGAAGAAAGGGTTCAGGCTGTTTTCGGGATAAACGGGCAGCTAATAACTGATATTGTTCATATTATCATGGGGAGTATTGTCACTGTCTTTCTGATTATTCATATCTGTATGAGTACTATCTGTTCCGGAGGCAAAGCACACATGAGGGCAGTCATTACGGGTTTCAGAACAACAGACGAAGATTAATGCCCTGATTGCATGAGGGTATGTTAAAAAAACACTATTGATGAAAAAATCATTCAGAATTTTCAATTTTCTTTTCTCTCCTGTTTTTATGGGATGCCTTTTGGTAATATTTGCCGTGGCTATGGCTGTTGCAACATTTATTGAAAATGATTACGGATCCAGAGCTTCACATAATATGATCTATGGTGCCAGATGGTTTGAAATGATATTTTTACTTCTCATCATCAATATGGCAGGTCAAGTAGTCAGGTTCAGGATGTACCGGAAAGAAAAATTATCTGTTGCCCTCTTACATCTGTCATTTGTTATTATCATTCTGGGTGCCGGTATAACCCGCTATACTGGATGGGAAGGTACAATGCGCATCCGCGAAGGAGAGTCTTCTGATATCTGTTCTTCTTCGGGCCAGTATCTTGGTTTTGTCGTGAAGGACGGGCAGGAAAATATTCTGGTGGAAGAGTCAGAGAGGTTCGATTTAACATCATTCCGAAAAGAGGATTATAATAAAAGAATAAATATAGAGGATCGTTATTATGAACTAAGTCTCAAGAGCATAATTCCAAATGCTGTTGAAGATATTGTTGATCATACAGATGGCACAGGTATTATTGCCATGATGATTGTTGACGGGGAAAATAAGGGAGAGATGTTAATCCTGGAAGAAGGAAGATCAAAAGAGGTCTTAGGATTATCTTTCAGCTTCGATGCCGGTATTAAAACTGATGTGGAGATTAAAACTGATTCAGGTAAATTCTTCCTTTTTTCTGAGGAATATGAGACAGGGGTTATGAGGATGATGTCAGGTGAAGCCTCTTCTGTGAGTCCTGGTAATAAGGTGACTCTGGAACAGATGCAGGTGATCACAATAGAAGGAGTCAGAATTGTGCCTCAAAAAATGTTTGTCTCTGGAATAATTGTCCCTGTTCCCGTCAGTCCACGGGAACAAAATACAGGAAGAAATGCTCTTGTTTTCAATTTTGTATCAGGAGGGAAAGAAGAAAGAGTGATATTGTGGCACAACAGTTCAGGAATGAATGCAGAAACATCATATCTGTTCGACAGCATGGAGTTGAGAATAAGTTATGGAGCAGGATCAGTCAGATTACCCTTTAGTTTAAAGCTCACTGATTTTACCCTGGACAGATATCCCGGTTCTGAAAGTCCTTCCGGATACAGAAGTGATGTGATATTGTATGACAAGACTGCCGGAGTGGAAATGCCTTACAGCATTTTTATGAATAATATTCTTAAGTACAAAGGATACAGGTTTTTTCAGTCATCATTCGATGAGGATGAAAAAGGTACAGTGTTATCTGTTAATCACGACCCGGCAGGAATTGGTGTTACCTACACCGGCTATGCGCTGCTTTTTCTTTCCATCGTTCTTACTCTTTTAAACAGGAATTCTCTTTTTTATAAAATAAAAACTAACGGATGGGATTCCCCATTCAGAAAAATATTGTTTCTGACAGGTTTTTTGATTGCAGTAAACATTTCAGCTAAAGCTGCCGAAGAGAGATTAGTGCCACCAAAAAAAGCATCTGATATTTTTGGTCATACTCTGGTGCAGGATCAAAAGGGCAGAACAAAACCCCTCTATACTTTAAGCAATGATATACTCCGAAAGGTGACAGGGAAAAATACTTTTGAAGGCAATACATCAATGCAGGTATACCTGGGTCTCTATCTCGACTTTGAACGCTGGCAGAATGTTCCTCTTATCAAAGTGTCTAATAAGGAACTGAGACAGGAACTTGGTATAAAAAACGAGAGAGCGGCTTTTTCTGAACTGGTGAACATTGCAGAGGGTAGCTACAGGATCGCCGACAGGGTAAACAGTATCTATTCCAGACCTCCGGGGTCAAGAAGCAAAAAGGAGAAGGAGATTCTCAAGGTAGATGAAAGAGTCAATATATTATTTATGTTGCAAAGGGGAGACTTTATGAAAATCATACCTCTTAAAGATGGCTTTCTTGGGTGGGGCTCTCCCCAACAGGCTACTGATAATAGTTCAAATACTGAGGATTCCCTGTTTATATCCGGTCTGACAGCCTCTCTTTTAGATGCTCTGGAAACAGACAATGTCTCAGAAATAAAAATCTTATCGGAATCCATCAGCAGATATCAACATAACCATTCCGGATATACCCTTCCGGATGAATTGAAAATCAAAGCAGAAATACTGTATTATAAACTTGCTTTCTTTGAACGATTATTCCCTTTTTACGCAACGGTAGGAACGATATTGCTTATCAGTCTGATCATTATGGTTATTACGGGTAGCAGAAAACCTTCCCTGTTAATGCGGGGTCTAATCTGGCTCCTTATAGGAGGGTTTCTTTTTCACACAATGGGGCTGGGACTCAGATGGTATGTGTCGGGTCATTCTCCTATGAGTAACGGATACGAATCATTGATATTTATTTCGTGGGTGACATTGCTGGCAGGACTGATCTTCAGCCGCAAATCTCTTTTTGCTCTTTCAGCTACTGCTGTCCTTGCGGGGATGGCACTCATGGTTGCCCATCTCAGCTTTATGGATCCTGAAATAACAAACCTCGTGCCTGTCCTGCAGTCATACTGGCTGACTCTCCATGTCTCTATAATAACAGCCAGTTACGGCTTCCTTGGTCTGGGTGCAATACTGGGAATACTGGTGATGGTTTTAATGATATTCATAAACAGAAAAAACAGACAGAGGATATCAGACACTATAGATGAACTTACTCTGATAAACTATAAATCACTCAACCTGGGGCTCTACATGCTTACTATCGGAACCTTTCTGGGGGCAATATGGGCCAATGAGTCGTGGGGAAGATACTGGGGATGGGATCCGAAAGAAACATGGTCACTCATAACAATAGTAGTTTATACACTTGTGGTTCACTCCCGTATGATACCCGGAATGAAAGATATCTTTTCTTTTAATCTTTTTGCCTTGTTGGCTTTTTCTTCAGTACTGATGACATATTTCGGAGTTAATTATTATCTCTCGGGACTTCATTCTTATGCCGGAGGGGATTCTTTAAACGTTCCGGGTATGGTTTATCTTGTGCTGGTAATAGTTGCCGGTATTAGTATAACAGCATATATTCGATATCGCGGGGCAACTAAGCAATTACATAAGTATACCGAATGTAATTAATCTTCCGACTCCGCCTGGAGTACAGAATGACTATGCAGCGGTTGTTGAGCGGAGTTGAAACCCCGTTTCATAGTTTACATGATAAATAAATAATAATTTTAAAAGACTAATCTGTAATGGTCTGAAATGGTCCCGGTATTGAAAAGAATCAGGGATTGCCATCTTCGCTACGCTCTGATGGCGAAAAAGCCTTTCATT
>ERZ795057.630-NODE-630-length-35241-cov-7.735719_pt1 | contig 35241 bp, 23 predicted proteins | sample MGYA00375141_ERZ795057 | MGnify/ENA primary metagenome ERZ795057 (study PRJEB30186, sample SAMN05720163) | activated sludge metagenome | isolation source: Anaerobic digester | place: Hong Kong | collected 2015-01-26 ...
TGGAAGAAAAGATATAACCCGTATCCTTATGCACAGCAGGTTCAGGGAAAAGATATACCTTACCAGAACAGACGGCATCACCCTTGAGGGATATATTGTCAACGAAAACAACTTCTCCTACACACTGCGCAAGGTACTCGACTCACCCGATGAAATCATAATACCCAGGGAAAGGGTTCAGACCATTTCCATAAAAAGGCCTTCAGAAAGAATACTCCCCCCTTCAGTCTATTCCTCGGTCTTCCTTAAAGACGGTTTAATTATTGACTGCCGCATAGTTATTGAATCCGCGAAGAGTATTGAGGTGCAGCCTGCTGAAGGTGATAGAAAAGTTTTAATGAAAAATAATATAATGAGAATCCAGTATAACAACATATACAGGGACAGGAAGATATTCAGAAAATCCGACGGAACAAAAATAGAAGGTTATATAATGGCCGAGGATCAGGAAAGTTACTTATACCGTACCGTTCTCAATTCCCCTGTTGAGGAAAGAATTTATAAAAGCGAACTGAAGAGCATATCAAGGAAATAACCCATCCGCAGATATCGAAAAAGATATCTCAATAGAGAATCTGCCCGGGGACTGCATCTTTTCATTTTAAATTTCCACTTCCCGGCAGATTTCATGTTCACTCTCACCTTTGTTTTTTATATTAAAATCAAGTATAAATCTTGTCCCCTCCCCTTTATCTATTTTAATAGTGCCGCCAATCTGCCGTGTAAGGATCGATATCAGCTGCATACCAAAACCCTCCGGATTTTCAAGGGTTACTTCTTCAGGCATGCCTGCACCATTGTCCCCGATCATCAGTTCAGCATGTTCTCCCATGGCTTTAAGTGAAACATTAATTCGTCCATGCTCATCCTCTTTGAAAGCGTGCTTCATCGAATTTGTAAGTATCTCGTTAATGAGAATGCCCAGATGAAAAAGCACGTCAGCTTCAATCATAAACTCCTCGATATTTTTCACAACAATAATCCTTCCGCTGTTCGGAAAATTGCCTATGATTGCATCAATAAGGATAGTGAGATATTCCCGTCCCGACATCTCCCTGAAATTTTCGGACCTGTACAGTTTATCATAAAGCACCATCATGCTTTCAATACGCCTTTCAGCGTCTCTCAGCGCCTCCACGGATATTGTGTCAGTCAGTGAATCAGCGTGAAGATATAGAAGGGCCCGGATAGTATTCATGTTATTCTTAATCCTGTGATGCACCTCTTTCAGCAGAAACTCCTTTTCCTTAAGAAGATTTTTCACCTTTTCTTCAGCCACTCTCTTCTCGCTTATATCGCGAGCGATCCCCAGAATCCCTATGAATTCACCCGATTCATTAAACATGATGACTGCTATCACCTCTGTCCACGCGGTGGAACCGTCTTTACACAAAACTTCAATATCCACCCTTGCTTCAACATTGTGTTCTTTCCTTCTCGCACGCTCAAGGCTTTCAGCATAAAGATCCAATGCAATCGACGCTGAACCGGGCGCGAGGGCCTCATGCATCGGTCTTTTCATAATTTCTTCAGGAGTATAACCTGTAACCCTTTCAACAGAAGGACTTACATATGTAAAACGCCCGTTATCACTCATGGTCCAGATAACATCAGAGGCATGATCCGCCAGCTGCCTGTGCTGTTCCTCGCTGATTATAAGAGCCTCGGTTATCTTCTCATTTTCCGAAATAATTCCAGCCAGTCTGCGGTTGACCCTGTATATATAGAAAGCAATACACGCAATAATCAGCAGTATAAGAATAATAATCCCGTGAACCCTGTAATGCCGGATAAGGTCCTGTTTCCGGGGATTGTAAATAAAAGAATCGATCTTAAAATCATCTGAAATAAGCCCCAGGCTTCTATACACGCCGGCGATATGTTCCCATCTCTCCGGATTGATGTAACCTGTTTCAACAAGCCCGGATTCGAGCAGAGGCACGGTACGGCCGGCCTCAAAACGGAGGTAATCATAAGAATGTTTCTGCGAATACCTCCTGTATATAATTTCAATCATTTCATCCTGATGTTCAGAAGCATATCTCCACCCTTTAAGGGTAGCTTCACGAAAAGCTTTTACCCTGCCCGGGTTATCACGCAGTTCCCGCTCTGAAGTAAAAAGGTTGTCTCCGTAGAAATCTATACCTGCTGTACGGGGATTAAACGATTTATAAGGAAACCTTTCCTCGGAATAATGGTATGGTTCGCTTGTTATGTATCCTGATACTGCGTCAGCTTCGCCATAAACAAGGGCCTTTTCATTAAAAGTGTGAGGGAGCATTTTCAGGCCCTCAAGACCGCCCACCTCCCTCTGTAAAAAGGCTATCAGTTCCTGCGCATGGTTCTCCATCATAATACGCTTCCCTTTCAATTCACTGATATTCCTTATTTTATAAGAAGTGAAAATTCTGTAAGGGGTATGCTGAAATATTACGGCAAGAACAACAACCGGCTTCCCTTCATAACGGTCAAGAAGGAGCCCGCTTGAACCGACACCATACTGTGCCTCCCCCGCGATGACCTGCTGAACAACGTCAGTTTCCGGAAAGGCCTGTTCTATTACAACATCAAGCCCTGCTTCATTATAGAACCCCTTCTCTTTAGCCGCATAATAACCGGCGAACTGAAAAGCGTGTGTCCATTTAAGCTGAAGGGTAACCCTTTCAAGTGCAGCAGCAGGCTTTACGGCGATGATTGAAATAACCACCATTAAAAAAAGCGGCCACAACTCCGCACTCAAATATTTTCCAACTCTATAAATACGCATTAACTGTTTATCCTGTATGATTTAATATAAATAAATCATGTATAGATGGCAATAAATAATATTATCAGAAGAAAAGTCCGTTTCGTCTTCTGGAGTTTTATCCCTGCTTTTAAAGCCTGAATTTCAATAAATAATAACTGATAAAATTTTGTAAAATGAACTTTTTTTATAAATCCGGGGTCTAAATATTAAGTATAATGAATATATGATAAAACAGTATTTATTCCTTAACTTATTTCAGGCAAAAAATTATATACCCCCGCCGTCGAAGGCGGTGGGGATATAATTTTTAATTTTTACACAAAAATACATGCTCAGGAATTATTACTGATTATAAAATATTATTTTCCCATCAACAGGACTCATATTAATAAACAAATAATAAACCAGGAGGTTTAGCTTGAAAAAGTCAGCATTAGCGGTTGCATTATCACTTTTTATCACAGGTGCATTTTTACTCAGCATAGATGCAAAGCCTAAAAGGCCGGAAGGGCCTCCGCCTCCAATCAAGGCATGTGAGAACAAACAGGCAGGTGACAGCTGTTCATTCAAGACCAGGGGAGGAAAGACAGTAACCGATACCTGCGTAGAGGTTAAAACTCCCAGAGGCACGGCGTTAAGCTGCGGTAAAATCTCCCCGCCAAAACGCAGAAAAGGGAAAAGACCTGAAAAGGAAGGAGAAGAGGAGGAATAGTTCATAACCCTGACATCCTGCCCCGGTTTCCTGATATATTGCCGGGGTACGGATTAAAGAGGGTGTCCCGGAAGTCATTCCCGCGAAGGCGGGAATCCATTCTTACACCATTTTCACGATATGCGCCAATAGATACAGGCTCTAAAGACCATGATGACTCTATTTTTAAAATCATGCATTCCTATGGGCCACCCTCTTTCTGAACATAATTCTGTATTACAGAACCATACTCCTTAACTCTCTGCAGTTCGCCACAAGATCATCACTCCTTCTGAAAAGGCCTCCGCCCATGAGATAAATCACATCATCTCCATAGAAGGATTTCATTTCAGGTATGTTGGAAAAGTTCATCCCCCCTCCGGGACAGGGGAAAATTGTTTTAAAACCTGAAAATTCAGATCTGCATTTATCCACTATATCGAGACATTCATCTTTTGAAAAGGAGAACCGTCCGCCGAAGTTCGGGTAAACAACAATGTCAGCTCCGCATAGCCTCATAATCTTCCCTAAAAGCGCCCCGTGGGTAAACCCGGCGGAACCTGAAAGATAAGAACCTATGAATGCCGGATGGCTCATCACAGGGAGCCCGAAATTCTCATCATCAGCCAGGTGTTTCATTACATCAAAACCTGTGAGTGCCGGGGAAATTAAAACCCCTCCTGCACCCAGCCCCTTTGCAAAGTATGCCCTGTCTATTACTTCCCTGCAGGGCGCTGTAATATTGGGGAAATAGAGCGTCTTCCCCCCTGTTTCACTGTTTGCCCGATTGACCGCATCACAGCACATTTTAACTCTTTCCATGAAAGGTGAAAATTTCTGGTCAGAGAGCCCGTGGTCATCCTTTATTATATCCATCCCGCCAATGGCAAACCTGTAAGCCAGATCGGCAAAATCCGATGAGGAGAGTCCCATGGGCTTTATCGCTGATGAAATGAGGGGCCGGTTATGCGCATTCAGGATATCCCTTAATCCATTAACTCCGAACCCGGGGCCTTTAAACTGCGACGCGAATCGGGTCGGAAGGGATATGTCCCTGATCTTTATCCCGGGCTTGAGACTTATATTCCCCAGCATCACGTTAAAAAGCTGGGTCACTTCGGAGGCGGATGTCTCCACCGCGAAACTTATTTCCGCGCTGAAAGTATTTTCATCAGTTTCACTGAAAGTTTCAACACGGCCGAAAATATTCCCCCTGATAAAATCATCTTTTATAAGTTCAGGAGGGAACTCAACAGTCTGTTCAATGCAGATATCCTCAGCAGCGGCAAGGGCATCATCCCGGCCCCCTGACAGGATGTAGGTTACTGTGAAACGCTCACCTGAAACTGTTTTTGTCATGTTTATGGCTCCTGCGCAATTCACGCCCCCGCACCCCCGAAGGGGGCAAGGCATTTTAATAGAACGTATAAGAACACTTTTCTTTAAAAAAAATCGTATTATAAACTAATAACAATAAAAATTTGGCCAGGTCTTTTTTATCTTTACCTTTCCCGGGGGTACGGGGCCCTACAGCGCCTCAGCCTTGGCGTCTGAATGAACTGCAGTAATTCGCACTGATGCAAGGTCGCTTTCAGAAATCCCGGTACTCTTTCCTGTCATCGACTCGACCGCTTTCACAAGGGCCATTGCATCAAGCCCGTACTCTTTCATAAGATATTCCTTACTCGCACCATGCACAAAAGTGTCCCTGAGACCTATGCGTGTAAGTTTTCTGTTCATCCCCAGTTCAGCCATCTTCTCCGAGATAATGGTGCCAAGCCCGCCGATAACAGTATGGTTCTCCATTGTTATCACGCCGTATTCTGATTTTTCTATTGCTGAAAGTATATCCTCATCATTAAAAGGCTTAAGTGTAGTCACATGGAAATGGCTGATACCTATACCCGATGCCTTCAGTGCAGCCGAAGCGCGGAGCGCCTCCTCCGTGCAAATGCCGGATGTAACAAGAACAATATCATTGCCATGAGAAAGTTTTCTTGATTTTCCCACAACCATCGGTTCAGATTTATCAAATAGCCTGGGAATCTCACCGCGAAGCACCCTTACATAAACAGGGCCGTTCACGCTCATGGCAGCATCAAGCACTGATTCAACATCAGTTGCATCCCCCGTCTCAAGAATTGTCATATTCGGGAGGGAGCGCATCAGGGCGACATCCTCAATTGCCTGGTGGGTTGCCCCTCCCGGGGTCATAATACCGGGAAGAAAACCGAACATCTTGACCGGGAGGTTCGGGTAAGCCACAGACATGGCGATCTGGTCAAACGCCCTTCTGTAAATGAAAACAGCGAAGGTGTGAATAAAGGGAACAAACCCTTCACGTGCAAGCCCGCCGGCAAAGGAGAGCATGTTCTGTTCAGCAATCCCCATTGAGAAGAACCTCTCAGGGTAGGCATTTCTGAAAAGGTCTATCTCAGTTGAGCTTGTAAGGTCAGCGGAGAGAACGACAACTTCAGGTTTATCCTTTGCCCAGGAAACAAGGTTTTTCGCATGCACCTTGCTGAGAAGGCCACTGTCCTCTTTCTTTGCAGGAGGGGAAACTTCAATTCCACCTGCCGCGGCAAGTTCCTGTTTCTCCTCAAAGCTTCCAAACCTGACGTAGTGATACTTGGGCGCCCGTTTATGAAGTATGTCAATACACCTGTGCGGATCAGTATCACAGAGAATACAGGTGGGCCTTTCCGAATCACGATCCATTGTGCCATATCTCACCAGATTCTCTATACTGTGTCCGTCGATGCGGTATGTCCTGATACCGAAGGACTCCAGACGTCTGTGCAGCGGTTCAATGTTCATTACATCAGTCATCTTCCCGTCGCACTGGTATCCGTTAATATCAACATATATTAAAATATTATTAAGCCTGTGAAACGACGCGGCCTGCAGGGCCTCCCATGTCTGCCCTATCTGGAACTCACCGTCAGACATAAAAAGCACACAGCGGCCGGTCTCACCTTTCAGTTTCCGCGCCATGGCTATACCGAAACCCTGGCTTATCCCCTGACCGAGGGAGCCTGACATTATCTCCATTCCCGGGGAATGTTCAGCCCCTATCATTTCAACAGTGCTTCCGTCTTTGTTGAATGACTTAAGCCCCTCTTCATCCATACGGCCCGCTTCAATGAGCGCGGCGTAAAGCACAAGTGAATACTGCGACGGAGAGAGAAAAAACCTGTCATATTCAGCAGACTTTTCACCGTGGAAGAAAGAACCGTTTATATAATCTTTATTCCCCGGCCCCGGTACCCCTCTGAATTTTTCAGGCAGGAGGGGTTTCTCCACAGGCCCCAGATTTAATATCTTTCCGTATAATGAAGCGAGGATCTCCGCAGCAGAACATGCCTGGCTGAGATACCCCCCGTCATTGTTTATTGTATGGTGAAGAACACGTCTCCTTATCCCTTCAGCCATTTTTTCTATTTCTGGTTTATTGTAATTCAAGATAATACTCCCCCGGGTTATAAAGTTAAATTTTAATAAGCTCAAAAATCAAGTCCATCCCCGACTCCGCCTTCTCAGGGGTAAAGTCCGATAAGCGGTCGAAGGAAAAGCTTGAAGCTAGTCTTAATCTTATAAAAGAAGTGGATATCCGCCTGCGCGGATATGACATATAGTTTATTCTGTACTAATCATTTCGTAAAGAGCTGCAATTTAATCGCAAGTCGCTATAGTATTATTCATTATTCAAATGAACTACACCGTAATGACCTGTCGTAAAATATAACTCCATTTCTCACGGAGGGCACATGGCGCAGAAAGACCTGTACATCTCTGTTGAAAGATACCTGTCACCGCGATCCGGCAGAAGCACAACCACTGTTGAACCGCGCCGCAGTTCCCTGGCAGCCTGCATAGCGCCCCAGAGGGCCGCACCGCTTGATATCCCACAGAAAATTCCCTCCACAATAGCAAGGTCACGCACAGTTTCAAATGCGTCCTCATCTTTACACATTATCTTTGCATCAAGAAGTTCAGGCTTATAAATTTCAGGGACTATGGATTCAGTCATATTCTTGAGTCCCTGTATGCGGTGATTCATCATCGGTTCAACGCCGGCAACTCTTGTCCGTGAGTTGTTTTCCCGGAAATAGCGGGAACACCCCATGAGCGTACCGGTTGTTCCCATCCCTGCAACGAAAAGATCAGCCTCCCCCTTTGTATCTCGTACGATTTCAGGCGCCGTGGTTTCATAATGGGCCTTCCAGTTCGCGTCATTGCCGAACTGATCCGGCATATAATACTGCTCTTTCCTTGAATCAAGAATATGGTGGGCCCTTATTATTGCTCCGTCTGTACGTTCACATCCCGGCGTTAATTCAAGTTCCGCTCCCATTGCAAGAAGTATGCCCCTTCTTTCATCACTTACACATGTAGGCATTGTAAGTTTAATTTTGTACCCCATGGCCGCGGCAACCATTGCCAGGCCTATCCCGGTGTTCCCTGACGTAGGCTCCAGGATTGTTTTTTCCTTAGTCAGTTCACCCGACGCGACAGCCTCCTTTATCATATAATAGGCGGTCCTGTCTTTTACAGATCCCCCGGGATTCGCACCTTCAAGCTTTGCGAGTATTCTAACACCGGTTTCATCGGCATTCCAGATATTTCTTATTTCAACAAGAGGAGTATTCCCAATAGCGTCAAGTATGCTCATAACTGACCTCAAATGTAGACTGTATATACACTGAGTTACTTTTATATCTGAAATTCAAGAAGAATTATTTTATTTTTTTATAAACTTTCATGCCCGGTTTTATTTTTTCATAAAAGCCATTAAGAAAATCACATTTTGCAATCGTTGAAAAGGGGGTGCCGGCCTCAAGATAAATCCTGTCCTCCTCCACACCGGTAATACACCAGGCCCCGAGATATACTTTTCTCCCGGTTTTACTGTCAATTATTATGACCTGACCTGAATTAACTTCAGAAAGAGTCCCGACATACTTCATCCCCTTTATAACCGGTATATTTTCATCACTTTTTATTTCCTTTTTCGATTCACTGTAATCAAATGCGGGTGTATATTCACTCTCTTTCCCGGCACCGGCTCTTTCTTTTTTATATAAAATATCCCCGGAGCCGGTTTCTGTTTTAACCGAAGCTTCCCCCGATTTATATTCATCATACCCCTTTTTCACTGCTTTTTCTGTAATATCCGCAGAATCCCTGCTGACAGAAATTTTACCCGATCCTTTATCCAATGTTTTACCTGCTGATTCAGACTCTTTATTTACTGACGTTTTCACTATAATGTCTCTGCCGGATTTTCCCCCGGTTTTTTCAGTAATTGCTTCACTGTCCCCTTTTCCCTTCTTTACAATTTTTCCATACGGAGTTTTCCCGGCTTTCTTTTTTTTTGTTATATACCTTAATTTTATATAACCCCATCTTCCATCAAGTTTTACTGCAGCAATTTTTTCCGTAAAAGGCAATGCCTCTTCAAATTGAGGTTTAACAATATATCTCCCCTTTCTGTCAATATATCCGAATCCGGCATCGCTCTTTACAGGAGCACAACCACTCCTAAACTCTCCGGCATCACTATAAACAGCTTTTATTACCATTCTGCCTCTTCTGTTTATATACCCCCATTTCCCATTTATCATGACTGCGGCAAGCCCTTCGCTGAATATTGCGGCTTTCTCATACACAGGTTTTATAATAACTTTCCCTGTTTTATTTATAAATCCGTATCTGCCATCGATTTTAACAGGAGCGAGGCCTTCACTGAAAGAGAAAGCGTCTTCATAAACCGGTTGCAGAGCCATTCCTCCGCTGCTCTTAATATAACCGTATCTATCCTTTATCTTTATTACTGCCAGCCCATCCCCGAAATAACGGCTCTCATCCTCCCTTAAAACTATGACCCGCAATCCCTTTCTGTTAACGTGTCCGGGAAAACCACCGGTATAAACAACTGCGCTGCCCTCAGAAAAATTCCCGGCCTCATCAAAACGGGGTTCAATGATCATCTCTCCTGTTGTGTTGATAAAACCGTATTTCCCTCCCACCTTAACTGCCGCCATCCCTTCACTGAAAATCCCGGCACTTTCAAACTGCGGTTCAACCAGCCAGATAAAAGACCCGGCACCCCCTGCTGACATCCCTGTCAGAAGTATAAACACCGGAATAAGATATGCTATTAATAATTGTTTTATCATAAGCATCTTTTTTATGCAGCATACACCAGGAGACCGCAGGTGAACGAAACTGTAATCAGCAGATATCCTTTCATATAGCAGTTATCTTCAAAATTTTACCTGTATAAATATAATTAATTATCCCTGACCGGACAGATTTTTTCATTATATTACAGTTGAAATAAAACGATTATTATTCTCTGAAGAAATTTTCACTTATAACAGGGTTTTTACTATTTTTGAATTGATAAATATGAAACTATTATACTTATTGTTCCCTGAATTTAAGGAATCTCGGTCACTGACAGGCTTCCGGTTACACATCTTACACGCAGCATATCATTATTCTTACACCGGAAGTAATAATCTTCAATTTAATAATCACAGGTCATAAATGAAACGAATAATTAGATACTTTGCTGAACAGTCACTACTTGTAAATATTATCTCCGTTGCGCTTGTCATTTCGGGTCTGCTATTCATGTTCACTGCCAAGAAAGAAGCCTTCCCCCGTGTAGACTTTGACTGGGTTATTATTAATACCATATACCCCGGATCAACAGCTGAAGATGTGGAAAAGCATATTACGATCCCCATTGAAACTAAAATGAAGGAGATAGACGGCATTGAGGAGATACACGGCACATCCCTTGAAGCATTGTCAACTATTGCTATCCAGGTTGACCCTGATGCCAGGGACAAGGACAAAACGATAAATGACATAAAAGATGCCCTTGACAAGGTGAACGATCTCCCTGATGACGCGGAAGATCCTGAATTCACGGAACTGAACACTGCCATGACTCCTGTTATGGAGATATCCCTTATCAATAAAAACGGTATAAGAAATGACAGCGATGAGTTTGAGCTGAGAAAATATGCAAAGATGCTGGAGGACCGTCTCCTTGAAATAAGCGGAGTGGGGAAAGTTGATAAAAAGGGGTACAGGGAAAGAGAAATGATCGTCGAGGTCCTCCCTGAAAAACTGCAGACACTTCATGTTGCTATAAACGAGGTCATAAACGCCCTCTCCAAAAAGAACCTGAACTTTCCCGGAGGAATAATAAAAACTCCGAAAGGTGAATTCCTTATCCGCACAATCGGTGAAGTAAAAAATACCGGAGATATAGAGAAAGTCCTCATAAGGGCGAATGATACAGGCTACTGGGTAAGGGTCGGCAACCTGGCAAAGGTTAAAGATTCATTCGAGGAAGAGGATATAATTAACAAGACTCTTGGTGAGAAATCAATTACACTCACTGTTGTCAAAAAAGAATCTGCAGATATAATCAGAACCGTCAATGATGTGAGAAAAGAACTGGCGCGATTCAAAAAAATGCTGCCCGGGCAGTACGAAATGTCTGAATTCAATGACATGTCCTTTTACGTTAAAAGGCGTCTTGATGTACTTGTAAATAACGGGATTGTGGGCTTTTCGCTTGTGGTGGTCGTCCTTTTCATCACCCTGGGGTGGAGAATCGCGCTTGTAACCGCCCTGGGTATACCCTTCTCCATGTTCTTCACATTCATATGGATGGGTTACGTTGATCTCAGCATAAACCTCATGTCGATGTTCGGGCTTATACTGGTTCTCGGTATGCTCGTTGACGACGCGATTGTTGTGGCAGAAAATATATACAGGCACATCGAAGAGGGGGATACAGTAAAGGATGCTGTGCTGAACGGGACAATGGAGGTCATTGCCCCTGTTGCGGGAACAGTGCTCACAACCATAGTAGCATTCGCCCCTCTGATGTTCATGAAAGGGGTCATGGGAAAATTCATGTGGGTCCTCCCCGCGGTTGTTATTGCATCCCTCATAGCATCCTGGATTGAATCGATGTTCATCCTCCCCTCCCACATATATGAACTTGAGAAAAATAACAAAAAACATGACAGGTCTGTGGATGAACGGGAAGGAAAAATATTCAGGACAATAAAAAATCAGTACACGGAAATTCTGAAATTTGTTCTCAGGCACAGGTACATCTCAATTATTCTTATAACTGTATTCTTTTTCGGAAGTCTTCTTTTCGCAGGGAAGTTCATGAAACTTGTACTTTTCCCGCAGGGCGGGGTCGAAGTACTCACGATAAAAGCTGAAGCTCCAACAGGAACGACAGTACAGAAAATGAGTAAAAAGCTTGAATATATCGAGAAAAGCGTGGCTGAACTCCCCTCTACTGAACTCGATACATTTACAACGAAGGCCGGTATAATTCAGGAGAACCCCACAGACCCGTATACCAAGAGAGGTTCAAATTATGGTATCGTAATGGTCTATCTTACACCATTCAATAAACGGGAAAGAGTCGCAAATGATATACTTGAATCACTTAGAAAAAATTCCGAGTCTTTTAAAAATGAATTCACCAAAATAGAATACGGAATGGTAAGAACAGGCCCTCCGGTGGGAAAACCTGTCAGTGTGGCCATAAAGGGTGATGATTTTGAAATTCTTAAAGAGATATCCGCAATTTTCAAAGAGCACCTGGTCACAGTCCCGGGTCTAAAGGACGTGAAGGATGATTACGAGGATTACAAAAACGAACTCAGGGTATACGTGGATGAAAAGACGGCCGCTATCACCGGGATCACGGTATTTGACATTGCAACAACCATACGCTCCTGCTTTGAGGGAACAGTGGCCACAACGATCAAGAAAACAGATGAAGAGATAGATATAAGGGTTATTTTTCCTGAAAAAATGAGGGAAAACCTTAACAGTATAAGAGACGTTAAAATCGCAAACAGGCTGGGAAACCTTATCCCTATAACCCAGGTTGTCTCCTTCGATGATAGTGCAAGCGGTATTTCAGTAATTAAAAGAAAAGACTGGCGCCGTATCATTTCAGTTACAGCGGAAATTGATGAAAAGGCAAAAGGTGTAACCTCAGTTTCTGTCAACCGTGCTTTAGTTGAAAAATTCAGGGATATTGAAGAGAAATATCCCGGTTACACAGTTTCATATGAAGGTGAATTCAAGGACACTTCCGAATCAATGGGGAGCCTGCTGAAATCATTCATTGTTGCCGCCCTTGGAATTTATATAATCCTTGTATGGATATTCCGGTCTCTTTCCCATCCCTTTATAATCATGGGTGTTATACCGCTGACACTTACCGGTATAATCTGGATATTCTTCTTCCACGGCCTTCCGCTTTCATTCATGGCCCTCATGGGTGTTGTGGGACTCGCGGGTGTTGTTGTTAACAATTCAATTGTTTTAATAGATTTCATACGGGTCCGGCGGATGCAGGGCATGAACCCCTATGAAGCCGCAATAGATTCGGCCCCCAAAAGGCTGCGGCCCATATTTCTCACGACAATTACAACATTTTTCGGCCTGATTCCAACAGCTTACGGTATCGGCGGATATGACCCGTTCCTTGTTCCGATGGCCATTTCACTTTCATGGGGAATAGCATTCGGCACGATAATTACCCTTTTCGCTACTCCCATACTTTACGTGGCATTCGCTGACCTCAGGCTGCTGCTGTTCAGGAAATACCAGGAGGTGCTGGGGCCTGAAGGTGAACCGACAATACTGCAGCTCGAAACAGAAATTGAAGAAACAGTTAAAACTGACATCCTCACAGAAATTCACTCTGAACTGAGAAATGAAATTAAAGAAATAGCCAGGGAAGAGATTAAAAAAGAAATAGGTAAAAGAAGCAAACCTGTGAAGAAAAGCAGGTAATATTCAGAGCTCTTACCCGAAATTATAGAGCACTCAGGCGGGATTCATCTGCTGAGCTGCTCTATAATTCACAACGGGTGCAATAAACCGCCAGGATACAGCAACTCTTTACAAAAAAAACATACTTTAATTGTTTTATCCTAAAAAACATTTTACATTTTACTGCTATATTTTTCTTATTCAATAAATCAGTTTTTTGAGGTTTCCGTGTTTTCATTAAGTTCCATTGTAAATTTTTATTCCTCATCCGGCTATCTGGCTGTCTTTAGCGTGCTTCTCCTGTGTGGTATGGGTCTTCCTGTTCCTGAAGATATATCGATTGTGGCAGGGGGCGTTATTTCCGGACTCGGCTACACCAATGTTCATATAATGTGCGTTGTTTCATTCTTCGGAGTTCTTGCGGGGGATATCATCGTATATTCACTTGGCAGATACTTCGGGGAGCAGATCTTCAGCAGAAAGATCGGCAAAAGGCTTCTTAACAACTCATGGTATGACAGGATTGTTAAAAGTTTTCAGCAGAACGGTAAAAAAGTACTCTTTGCCGCAAGATTTATGCCTGGCCTCCGTGCTCCTATATTTCTCTCCGCAGGTATAACAAAATTCACAGGTTTCGGGACTTTCATTCTCATTGACGGTTTTGCCGCTCTTATCAGCGTACCTGTCTGGACATACCTGGGTTTCTACGGCGCGAGCAATATGGATATTCTTATTAAATGGATGAAGAACACAAAAATCGGTATTATCGTTGTGTTCCTTGTTCTGGTTGCCGTATTTATTATATCGAAATTATTCAAGAAGAAGATAGTCGCAGCTGAAATAGTAATGAACAACGGGAATGATAAATGAAGAAAGCAGCACCGGCTATAACCTCAGCTGCTGTTGCAATTTTCTTTATAATATCCTTATTCACTCCACTCCACCCTGAAATTAAACCAGATGAAAGGGTCATCTTCTATCCCGCATACTCTTTTGTAAATGACGGAGGGGAGATAACCTGCAATATCCACGGTCATATTTTTGAACCTGAAGAGGACTCGGTGTTCAGAAAAGCACTCATACATTCCATTCTTGAAGCCACTGAAGACGAAAGCAGGGGGGATGATGTTTTCAACCCATATCTCGCGGAACGTATAAAACCCTTCCTCTATGACAATGAAGGAGGGAAGAGTGTTTCCATTAATCTGAACGGAAACCGATTCACCCTTGCTGAATCTGAATCGAACGGACATCTCTATGCAGCCATAAACCTGGGGTCAGTGAAAAACTTTTCCGGCAGAAAAATTATAGACTTTACAGCTGCAACAGAGCCGGACGACAGAAGAATTTTTTCTGGCAGGTCACTCCTCATACCGCGTAAAGGAATTTCAGTAATATCCGATATTGATGACACAATTAAAGAGAGCAACGTACCTGACAAAAAAGAACTTATAAAAAATACATTTATGCGAAAATTCAGGCCTGTTAAAGGGATGCCTGAACTTTACAGGCGACTGGTGAAAAAAGGGGCCGCATTTCATTATGTATCAGGGAGTCCATGGCAGCTTTACGGGCCTGTATCAGGTTTTATGAAAGAGGCGGGGTTCCCGGAAGGTTCAATGCACCTTAAATATCTGCGGGTAAAAGACTCATCAATAATAGACTTTATTGCGGCAGACCAGCTTGCATTTAAGGTCAGCAGCATTGAAGCTATACTTAAAGACTTTCCGCACAGAAAATTTATTCTCATCGGGGATTCAGGTGAACATGACCCGGAAGTCTACACTGAAATTGCCTCGGTTCATCAGGGGAGTATATTAGCGGTTTTTATAAGGGACGTAAATAAGTCCGGAGAATCCCCGGAAAGATATGACAGGCTTAAAGCGATGAAAGGGAAAGTCATGTTCAGGCTGTTCAGAAGGGCTGATGAGTTAAAACCTTTAATCAGGAATATCCGTTAACCCGCTTTTTCAATATCCGCCCATTTCTTCCATATATCAGGAGCATACCCTGCAGCCGCCTCTTTGCCGCAGCGCACAACCGGAGTTCTGAAAAGAAGCGGACAGGCAAGAAGCTCCTCCTCAATATCATGTTTAATATATTTCAGGTTCCTCTTTTCGTACTCCCTTGATGTTTTATCAATAAGTTCCTCAGGTGGAACAGACCTCATTACTGAAGCAAGCTCACCTTTGCTCATACCCTTTTCAGCCAGGTCAACAAGGTGTGTCTTAATGCCCCGTTCTTTAAAAAAACGTAGAGCCTTGGCTGTATCTTTGCATTTTTTAGTACCGAAAATCTGGATCAACTGCGGATGTCCCCTCTTTCCTGAAGCATCCTCATAAGAAGAGCCGCCGTTTTCCCTATTATTTTCAGGCAGATCCGGCCTCGCGAAGGATCACTAAAATCAAGCTTGTTCAATACGCGACAGCAGGTGGAGCCGAACTCCTTTTTAAACCTGTTATGAAATTCATTAGCATAATCATATGCCGTATCCCTTGACTGATCGGGAGAAGTACGCCCTTTAACAGCGCCAAGAATAACCACACCTCCGGTTAATGCTCCGCATGAGCACCCTGAACCTCCGAGTCCTCTACCCAGAGGGGTTACAAGTCTCACAAGATCTTCATTAAGATCAGGCGCTATATACTCCCTGAAGGTAAGAAAAAGGGCTTCAGCGCAGTTATATCCGTTTCTGTAGTAATTCCCCGCCCTGGTTTGTGCTTCCGCAATTAATTCTTCATTAATTCCATTCAATTCATTAACTTCATTCATAATAATACTCCTGGTGTCAGTTTTTCTCCTGTGTATTATGTTTTCAAGAAATTAATTTAAGTTAAAAGAGTTTTCTTTTTTAGAGTCAGGATAATGCCGGAGTTATCATAAACGTCTAAAAAAACAGAAAAATTGTAATAAAAATACAAATTCACCCTTTTATTAATTATCGTATAAAAAAGTCAATTTGCTCTTTTATCGCAGGGTTGATGATAAATGCTCAGTTTTAAACAGTAAGGAGCTTATGATACAATTATAACACGGCCGTTTAATATGCCTCATATAGAGGAAAGATGGAGTCTTAACCGGAAATGTATAAATTGAAGTGGATATTAATTAAATATATAAACCGGACAAAAAGTGACCTGCGATCCAAGCCTCTGATGACGGAAAAAAGAAAAATCCCTTCCACGCTAAAAAGTGTTACTTACCTGATTCCGGCAATTCTGCTCGTTTCCGTAATCACAGTAAAACAAATTCACTCAGCTGAAAATGTCAACATCGGGATACTGGCAGTCATGGGGCAGGATGAGACTGTTAAATCATGGAAACCGACTGCTGACTATCTCACCGGCGAGATACCGGAACACAAATTCAGAATTATTCCCCTTGATCACAAAACAATAGAGCAGGCTGTTGAAAAAAACAGAGTCCAGTTTTTTATAACCAATCCAGGGAACTACGTAACACTCGCAAAAAAATATAGTGCCACAAGAATAGCTACAAGAATAAGCCTGTACGGCGATTTTGAATATGACAGGCTCGGTGCCGTGATATTTACAAAGGCCGGCAGAAACGATATTAATGAGATAACAGACCTTAAAGGGAAAAAATTTATTGCCGCATACGACAAATCCCTCACCTGGTGGATCGCGGGAAAGGAGATGAAAGACAAAGGCCTTGATTACGACTCAGACCTCGACGAAATACTTTTTACCGAATACCCTCATGATAATGTCGTTCACAGGATCCTCAAAGGTGAGGGAGATATAGGAGTAGTCTGGGCGGGAATTCCTGAACACATGGCATCCGGCGGCGAGATAGATATCAGTGATTTAAAAATAATTAATGACCGGATATCATCCGAATTCCCGCTGCATGTAAGCAGCAGGCTCTACCCTGAATGGCCGCTGGCAAAAACACGATCAACCCCTGATTTACTTTCAAGAAATGTCTTAAGCGCTCTTTTCAGGATGGGGAAAAATCATCCCGCCGCAAAGGCAGCTGGAATTGCCGGATGGACCACTCCACTCCCCTATGAACCAGTACATCAGCTTATGATGGAAATGCGTGCAGGGCCATATAAAGATTACGGCAGAATAACCCTCAAAGGTATTTTCAATCAATACCGCTATCCATTCATCATCTCAACACTTCTCTTTTTCACAACTATCCTGATGTCTGCAATTGTATTCAGGCTTAATTCAATTCTCAGAAAAACAAACCTGAAACTGGAGAAGAGTAACGACATACTTGAAGAGCGTGTAAAAGGAAGGACCAATGAACTTCTCCAGTTAAACAGGTCCCTGGAAGAGGAGATCGCGGAGAAGGAGGAGGCAGAAGCCACCATAAAAAAAATTAACGCCGAACTTGAAAAGACAAATGAAGACCTTAATGATACAGTCCAGGAACTCCAGGCAATGAATGAAGAATATGAAGCGGCAAATGAAGCGTTAATCATTTCCGGGCAGGAACTTGTTAAATCAGAGGAGGAGTACCGGACACTGATTGAAAATGCGGGGGAAACAATACTTGTCATCCAGGATGACATAGTAAAATATTCCAATAGCAATTCTGTCATGACCACCGGGTATACACCTGAAGAAATAACAGGCATGAGGTATTCAGATATAACCCATCCTGATGACAGGGAACGGCTGCTCGACCTATACAGAAGACGTATTAACAATATGCCTGCCCCTCCCCTATACACCTTCAGGGTAATCAGGAAAGACGGGAATGAAAGCATGCTGGAAAGGCACGCTGCAGTGATCGAATGGGATAATGCCCCCGCGGTACTGGTCTTTGATTCAGATATCCAGGAGAGAATAAAAGCTGAAAATATAGTTATAAATGAGTCAGAACGGGCACGAATCCTCTTTGAACTACATGACCGGTCTCCGGGCTTATCAGAGAAAGAACTGTTTGATTTTGCCCTCGATTCCGCCGTAGCCCTGACAGAAAGCAGCATAGGTTTCTGCCATGAAATCGCTGATGACGGCAATACCATAATCCTGACAACATGGAATAAAGAAGCCATTAAGACCTGTGATGCCATGTACGGCCATCACTACCCGGTGAACGAAGCGGGCAACTGGGTTGACTGCCTGAGAGGCAGGCGCACTGTTGTTTATAACGATTATTCCGCATCTCCCAACCGCAGGGGACTTCCCGAAGGGCACACCCCTGTCAGCCGTTTCATGAGCATCCCTGTTATTGAAGAAGGAGCTGTCAAAATTATTTTCGGCGTGGGCAACAAGGACTCTGATTACACTGACATGGATGTCATAAACCTGCAGATAATTGCAAATGAATTCAATAAAATTCTGTCACGCAGAAAATTAATTAAGGAACTTCAGCTCAGTGAAGAAAGGTACAGGCTCCTTCTGGAAAACCTTCAGACAGGGGTAATTGTGTATTCACCTGATAAAAAAATCATCATGGCCAACACATTCGCCTCGAATCTGTTCGGGATGGCTCCCGGAGAGATGATAGGGAAAAATGCAGCAGATATTATGCTCTGTCTGAAGCATAAGAACGGTTCAGATTACGATGTATCTGAATGCCCTGTGAATACCGTTATTTCATCAGGTAAGCCGGCATACAGCCATCTTGTAGATATAAGGTCCCCCGGTCAGTCAGATAATTCATACGCTCTTGTCAATGCCGTACCTGTCAGAGACGATGAAGGGAACATCTACATGATAATGGAAACACTCACCGATATAAGCGAACTGACGGAACTTAAGAGTGAACTTGTAGAGAGCAGGGAAAATTACAGGATGATGGTGGAAAACATCAATGACCTGATCTGTGAAGTCGATGAAGAAGGCAGGTTCGGGTACATCAGCCCCTCCTACAATAAAATCCTCGGTTATGAGCCTGAAAATCTGCTGACTGAAAATGTGAGAGACCTGATACACCCTGATGATCTTAAAAGCGCAGGGGAAAGATACAGGGAGATACTGAAAGACGGTAAACCTTATACCGACGTATTAAGGTTCAGAAATGCTGACAACAACTGGCTATGGCTTGAGTGTGCCGGAAACGTTATAAAGAAAAAAGACGGGGATACCTCGGTTATATTCATTTCAAGGGACGTTACAGCCAAAAAACGTCTGGAAGAGGAGTCACGGATAGATGATATAAGGTTAATGACACTTCTGGAGCTGTCACAGAAAAAGACTGAATCTGTTCAGGAAATTATCGATACGGCCGTGGAAGGGGTTATCCGCCTGTCGGAAAGCGAGTTCGGCCTGATATACTTTTACGATTCAGGAATGAAGCTCTTTACCGGTTATGCATGGTCCACTGGAATCCTTGATCAGAACACAGAACATACAAAGGAATTCATCAATGATTTAAGAGCGCTTGATATATGGAAGAAAGCTGTACACCGGAAAAAGCCTCTGATTATTAATGAAAAAACAACCGTTGAAAAGAGACCTGCATACGTGCCGGATATAAACAGGCTCATGGCTGTCCCGGTATTTTATGACGGTGAAATTGTTGCAGTGGCCGGGGTTGTGAATAAAGAGACTTTATATACCAGCTTTGACACCCAGCAGCTTACCATGATGATGAATTCGGTCTGGAGCATAATAAAAAGCCGTGAATCTGAAATACTGCTTCGTCAGAACGAGGAACGGTACAGGATACTCTTTGATGAATCTGCGGTTTCGATATGGGAGGAGGACTTCTCCGCTGTAAAAGACTACTTCAATGACCTTAAAGCACAGGGCGTGACAGACTTCAGGGAGTACTTCATGAATAACCCCTGCGCTGTTCTCCACTGCGCGGAACTTGTGAAAATAGTCTCAATAAACAATGAGAGCAGAAGGCTGTTAAAAATTGAACGTGAAGATGTCAGCGGCAGCCTTATAGATTTTTTCATAAAGGAATCTATTCCCGTTTTCAGGGAGGAGCTCATTGCCCTTTCCGAAGGTTATAAGTCCTTTAAAACTGAAAATTCGATAATAAGAGAGGATGGTGAAATTATCCAGGTAATGATCTACCTCTCTGTAGTCCCGGAATATAATCCTCCACTTGGTCGTGTCCTTGTATCATTCATCGATATTACAGACAGAAAAAACGCCGAAGAGGAACTGATGAACTATCGCGACAGGCTGGAGGAGATGGTTCTTGAACGGACAAAAGAAGTGGAACACGCACGGTACCGGAATGAACTGATCCTTGATTCTGTAGGTGACGGTATTTACGGGGTAAACAGAGACGGAAATATCACTTTCATAAATCCTGCGGCGGCACGAATGCTGGGCTGGGAGCAGGAGGAACTTATAGGAAAACATGGCCACACCCTGCTGCACCATACAGGCAAAGACGGGGCCCCCCAACCTGTGGAAGAATGCCGGATATACTCCGCCTTCATCAATAACAGGCAGTATCATGTAGAAGAGGACTATTTCTGGCGGAAAAACGGTGAAGGCTTCCTTGTAGAATTCATAAGTACTCCAATAGTTTCAGGCAACAGTGTCATCGGAGCTGTGGTGGTATTCAGGGACATAACTGAAAGGCTGAAAGCTGAAAAGGCACTTTCTGAAGAGAGAAACCTTCTTAAAACATTAATCAACAGCCTCCCTGATCAGATATACGCCAAGGATTCGGAGGGGAAATTCATACTGGCTAATTCCCGGGCGCTTGAAACGCTCTCAATCCGGTCAATGGATATGATCCTTAATAAAACAGATTATGACCTGATTCCTGCGGAAAGGGCTGCCATCGCCCACAATGAAGAGATGGAGCTGCTGAACCGGACAAAAGAAAGAATAAACCGGGAGGAGGAGGTCTATAACCCTGATTCAGGAAGCAGGCACTTCTACATTACCAAGGTCCCTCTCCTTGACAGAAAGGGCACCCCCTACGGTATAGTTGGGATCAACAGGGACATTTCCGAAATAAAAACAGCGGAGAAAAAACTTAAAGAAGCCAAGGAAACAGCCGAGTCCGCAAATATTGCCAAGAGCAGGTTTCTTTCAAGCATGTCCCACGAGATACGCACACCTATGCATGCCATTCTCGGTTTCTCGCAGCTTATGATGCATGACCCTGAAGTCACCAGCAGACAGATGGAAAGGCTTGAAACTATAAACAGGAGCGGCGAACATCTTCTGTCGCTGATAAACGATATCCTCGAACTCTCTAAAATAGAAGCAGGGCGCACCGAGTTAAATGTTTCATCATTTAATGTGCATTCACTACTCCAGGACATCGACATGATGTTCAGGCTGAAGACCGAATCAAAAGGGATAAAGCTCATACTTGAGCTTATGCCCGGCCTGCCGAAATACATCAAAACGGATCAGGGTAAGCTGAGGCAGATACTGATAAACCTGATAGGCAACGCCGTAAAATTTACCAGTGAAGGGGGAATCGCTGTGAGGGCCGGATTCAGGCAGCAGCCTGACAAAAATTCCATACTCATTATAGATGTTGAAGATACAGGTGTCGGGATTTCGCAGAAGGACGCAGGCAGAATATTCAGGGTTTTTGAACAGGCTGAAGAGGGAGTGATGAGCGGCGGGACGGGCCTGGGACTCCCCATAAGTATCTACTATGCAAGGCTGCTGGGCGGGGATATTGAAGTTAAAAGTGATCCCGGCAGAGGATCAGTTTTTTCATTGAATATCAAATGCGAAACAGCTGTTAAAGATGAAAATCCTGTCGAAGAAACAAAAAAAACAGTAATAAAAATCAATTCTCCTTCAAAGAATTACAGGATACTCGTAGTTGATGACAAAACTGATAACAGGAAACTACTGACAGAAATTCTGGAAAACGCGGGCTTTACAGTAATTGAATCTGAAAACGGACTGGAAGCTGTCAATATTTTTAAAAAAGAATATCCAGACATGGTTCTTATGGACCTGAATATGCCGGTCATGAACGGCTATGACGCTATCCGTGAAATAAGAAAAGCTGAAAACGGTAGCTCCGTGCCTGTAATAGCAGTAACAGCAAGCGCCTTTGAAGAGGACAGAATTACAGTACTCAGCACAGGGGCAACAGATTATCTGAGAAAACCTTTCAGGCAGGATGAATTTTTCGATATGATAAAAAAGTATCTCCGTATTGAATATTTATATGAAGAAATTACCGATGTAACATCACAGGAGAAATACGGATTAAGCCTGAAAACACTGCAAAATGAATTAATGTCACTGTCTGAAGATTCCCGGGCTTCAATGTATGAAGCGGCGTTAAACCTGGATCAGGACCTTATTCTTGAAATAATATCCGGCATTTCCCTTCTCTCAGATGAAGCGGTAAATGAAATGAATGGCATGGTAAAAAAATACCAGTTTGATATGCTGATAGAGCTGCTGAAGAAAAATGGAGGTTCGGATGGTACAGAATAAACAATCCAGTATACTGATCGTGGATGACACACCGGAAAATCTTGAACTTCTTACAGGGATGCTGAAACAGAGCGGATACAGGGTAAGAGCAGCTCTTAACGGAAAACTCGCGCTTCAATCCGCCAGGAATGAGCCGCCGGATCTCATCCTCCTTGATATAACGATGTCCGACATGGATGGATTTGAGGTATGCACAATTTTAAAAAAAGATAAGACGCTTCAGAAAATTCCGGTAATATTTATAAGCGCGCTTAATGAAACCCTGGACAAACTCAAGGCATTCTCTACCGGAGGGGTTGACTATATAACAAAACCTTTCCAGATGGAAGAAGTACTCGCAAGGGTAAAGACGCACCTTCAACTGACCCATATCGAAAGCCTGAAACGTGAGGTTGAAGAGCGTAAACAGGCTGAGGCGAAACTTAACCGTTCACTGGATGAAAAGGAAAAGCTGATAAGTGAGCTTTACCACAGGACAAAAAACACACTCCAGGTATTTATAAGCATGCTCCTCCTTCAGGCAAATGAATTCCCTGAGAACCAGGAGCTGAAGGGGGTTGTAAAAAAAACTGAACAGAGAATCCGGGCGATTTCACTTGTTCACCAGATGCTTTATAAAAGCAAAAATCTTTCATTAATTTCAATAGATGAATACCTGCAGAAACTGGCTGATACTGTTCTGGAAAGCTTTACTCTTCCTGACGGCAAAGTATCAGTGAATATCGCGGTACAGAACCAGAATTTCCTTTTTGATACTGCAATTCCGCTGGGCCTCATAGTGAACGAACTTATGACTAACTCATTAAAACACGCCTTCCCTGATAATCGCAAAGGGGAAATTATCATTTCACTGAAAAAAGAAAATTCGGTAAATAAATTTGAATACGGGGACAACGGGATCGGTGTTCCTGAGGGATTTGACTTCAGGGCCCACGGTTCAATGGGCCTTAAGTTAATTCATAATATAGGAGAACTGCAGATGACAGGCAGCATAATAATGACAAATAACAGCGGAGTTTCCTGTTCATTTGAGTTCCCTGATAATCTGTACATGGAGAGGGTATAAATATGGGAAATAAGATCAGGCTTTTGCTTGTTGAAGACGAGATCATAACTGCCATGTATATGAAAGCTGAACTTGAAAAAGCGGGGTTCATTATTACAGAGAATGTTACGACAGGGGAGAAAGCAGTCACATCCTGCAAAGAGAAAAAGCCTGATATGATTCTCATGGATATAATGCTGGCAGGGAAGATAGACGGGATAGAAGCTGCCTCAATTATTAAAAATTCAGAAAGAATCCCCGTCCCTGTTATTTTCTGCACTGCTTATGAAGACAGTGAAATAAAAAAAAGGGCTGAAGAAATCAAGCCGGTGGCTTTTCTGCTGAAGCCTCTTGATATGAACAAATTAAAAACGCTTATTGAAAATTGGTTTATGTCCAATTATATTACGCTTTAAGCTTATCAATTCTCTCCCTGAGTTTTTTAATCTCTTTATTCACTGATATTTCTTTTTCAAATTTTTTGAACTCCTCAATAAGCTTCTCATGTTTTGAAGGGGATATCTTTTCATCCCCTATTGGAAACATAAGTTCATTCTCATTCTCAATATGCGCCCGCAGCAGAGTTATATAACTCCCCGCTGCTTTGACGAATTCATCATCCTCTATCCTGTTTCCGGTCACTGCAGACCAGACCCGGTCAAGCAGTTCTCTTAACCTGTCGTGTTCCTCCAGAAGCATACCCACCGGGCCGCTCTGCCCCACAATCCCGGCCTCAACTATTGCAGGATAGAAAAAATCCTCCTCTTTCCTGAAATGAAATTCATCAACAAAAAATTTCAGATACCCTGTAACTGCTGCTATATCATCTACAGAGAAATCTCTGTCTGTTTCAACTCTTGCAACCAACTCTTCAAGAACTTCCAGTAATGAAAGTATCTCATCATGTTCATTCTCAAGATAACCACTTGCGTATATCATATCGTACCTCCATTCTATTTTTTTAGAGAAACAGGCTTATCTAAAGATACAAAAAACCTGAAATATCTGACCTCACCCCCTGAGCCCCCGGCGTTATTTAATTTTTCCACCAGGAAATCCTTACCCGCCGCCCCGGTGGGGGGCTATTTGACCTGTTTTGTATTTTTTTGACTTATTTATACTACTTCAGCGTTAAGAAAATATAAACATGAACAGTAATCTATCAATCCCCCTATGGGCGAAGCCGGAATAAGTTTATTCAGCACGCCATGTTAATCGGCTGGGGGCCGGAAGAATAAATACAGGTAGAAGTAAGCCTTGAGGAAGGGGGTGAGGTCAGCATCAATGAAGCAGACAATTTTCCAGGAACTCTTATGACTTTAAAAACCGGTTATTGGAATAAAAAAATAATATACATTTAATTCAAATTTCTCTATACTTAATATTGAAAATCAATATTTATTTCAGGTAAGAAATGCTCTATTACCCCCCGCCGCCTTCGGCGGCGGGGGGTATCAAATTTTATTTTTTACATTAAAATATTTATTCAGAAATTATTACTGATAAAATATATCTGATCTATCCGGGAGACTTCATGGGAAAAAATATTAAACTGCTTATTCTGTTTATAACCATTTTTGTTTCAGGTAATCTTTACAGCGAAGAGACGGAAAAACAGATCCTGAAAATAGGTGTATATAACAACCCGCCTAAAATTTCCGTAACAGAAGACGGAAAAGTTTCAGGATACCATATAGATTTATTGAATTCAATTTTCAGCAACTCACCCTACAGAATTAAATATGTCACAGGCACCTGGGCAGAAGGACTTTCAAGACTGGGAAAAGGGGAAATAGATATAATGCCTGACGTGGCATGGTCTCCTGAACGGGCCCTTCTTTACGACTTCAATAATGAATATGTCCTTCTTAACTGGGCCTGTGTCTATTCTTCAAAAGATGTACCTGTTGATATCATGACAGACCTGGATGAAAAGAGAGTTGCTGTTATGAAAGGGAGCATCCACACTGAAGGTGCATCAGGCATAATGAAACAGGCGGAGAATTACAGTATAAAATGCAACTTCATATTTGTCTCTTCATACAGTGAAGCCTTCAAACTGACAGACAGCGGCGACGCTGACGCCGCTGTGGTAAACAGGCTCTTCGGATTACTAAACGAGGACAGGTACAGGGTCAAAAGAACGGGGATTATCTTTAATCCGTCACAAATTAAGTATGCATTTCGAAAAAATGACAGAAAAAACGGGGAACTGATAGTTTTTTTGGATTCAAGGCTCATGAAACTCAAGGCTGATAAAGAGAGTGTATATTACAGTACATTTAAAAAATACCTGCAGCCTGAAATAGCCAAGGAGAAACTGCTCCCTGCATGGTCATTAAAAATCATCATCCTTGCAATAATACTGTCCATAATAATGGGCCTGTATATATTATCAGCAAGATCGGGAAAAAGAGAAAGCCGCATTCTTAAAGATTTCTTTCGTCATCACGTTTCAATGCGGGATATCCGTCTGAAAATAACTGACAGCTCTATTATCGCATTCGCGCTCTTTTCCGTTCCGCTCTTTCTTTCAATTCTTTATCACGGGCTTACGATCGGATGGAATAACATAATCCTGTTTTACCTTTTACCAATGGCTGTCGCTGTCTTTACGGCCATTTCAAGAAAAAAAATCTCAGTCCAGATCAAGCTTTCCTTAATTCTGGCTTGCATGTTCTGTACGGGAATTCTGGTTTTAATATCATGGGGGAGAATCGGTACAGGCCTGACTTTTTTCCTTACCTCGGGAATAATTATTACTCTTTCATACGGGAAGAGAGCGGGCCTTGCGGTTATACTGTCCGGGCTTGTGGTAACAATTATCTTCGGCATACTTACCCAATACCGGATAATACTCTATGACTATGACATGGTCGCCTATTCACAATCACCGTCTTCATGGACATTTGCAGTGATGGTAATATTTATACTTTTCTTCACTATTATCAGCGGAATAGAACAATTTTATGAAAACCTTGTAACCGCCGTTGAAAACCTTGAACAGAAAGTCCGGGAAAGGACAACAGAGCTCGATAATGTGAACAGGAGCCTCCACAAGGAGATTGACATACGTACAAAAGTCGAGGAGGAGCTTATTATAGCCAAACTTCAGGCGGAACAGGCAAGCAAAGCCAAAGGTGTTTTCCTGGCCAGTATGACCCATGAAATACGCACCCCCTTAAACGCCATACTGGGGTACTCACAGATACTGATGCGCGAAAAAAGCCTTCCAGGTGAATCATTAAAACAGATTGAGACAATTAACAGCAGCGGCGAACACCTGCTTGAACTTATAAATGATATTCTTGATATGTCAAAAATTGAAGAAGGGAGAATCGACGTCAGCAATGAAACATTCAGCCTCTTTTCCGTTATGGAGCAGATTGAAAACATGTTTTCAGTTAAAACCGGAAGGAAGGGGCTTGGCTTTAAAATAGTAATCAGTGATAATGTTCCGGACATAATTGAAACAGACAAATCCAAGCTGAGACAGGTTTTAATAAATCTTATAGGTAACGCAATCAAGTTTACAGATAACGGTTCGGTCAGGGTAGAAGTATCAGCACCTGATGATGAACCGGAACTGCTGGCCATATCTGTCTTTGACACAGGGAAAGGAATCCCCGCGGATTTTCTCGAACATATATTTGATCCCTTTGAACAGACAGCAGAAGGGAGGGACAGAGGGGGTACCGGTCTCGGCCTTCCCATAAGCCGCAAGTTTGCCGCTATGCTGGGCGGCGACATTACAATAAGAAGTACCGTGAACCAGGGGAGCTGTTTCACCTTCACCATGAAATACAGGAAAGGAGATGGCGCCGTTATTGAGAAAGCGGAACCTGAAAGAAGAATAGTCGGCATAAAAAACGGAATAATTCCCAGAGTACTTGTCGTTGACGACAGGGATGAGAACAGGGACATTCTTGTAAGGATACTCGCTCCTCTCGGTTTCACCCTTAAAGAAGCCTCAGGCGGGAGAGAAGCCCTTGAACTGGCTGCCGGCTGGGAACCTGACCTGATACTCCTTGATCTTATCATGCCTGAAATCAATGGACGGGATGTCATCATATCACTCAAAGAGAATCCGCAACATTCAGGGATCAAAATAATAGTCATAACAGCAAGCGCCCTGGAAATGGAGAAAGATGAGATCCTTGCTCTGGGAGCAGACTCTTTCATCAGGAAACCATTCAGGGAAATATCCGTGTTAAATGAGATCAGAAATATCTTCGGACTTGAATACAACTACGACAATGAAACGGACAGGGATAAAACCGTGCCATCCTATACCTCGGATAAAGAACTGGCAGAAAGGCTCTCCCGGATACCTGAAGAGATCAGGAAAGAGCTCATAAACGCGCTGATTACAGGTGACATTAAAGAAATAAAAAATTCAATACAAAAGGTTGAAACCCTGGACATGGAACTGGCAGAACAGATACAGTATATGGCTGATGATTTCGAGTTCAGTTCACTTCTGGAAATATTAAAAAAAGCTTGAGTTAATGAATATTTTAATATATAAAGTTACTTGAGTTAGGCGAAATTTAACATCGATAATAGGATTATTGGTTTAAATATCATAATTATTTAAATTATGTCATTGCGAACGACCCAAGGGAGTGTGGCAATCTGTTTTAATACAGAACGCGACAGACATGGATGGCTAAGTGCCGCAACTGCATGGATGCAGATGAGCGGCCTTCGTCGCTTAAGTTTATCCTGAGCAGTTCGGCAGGCTCACTGACCACTTGCCGAAGGGCTCCTCGCAATGACAGATGAATATGATAAATGTTAATAATCAAACACCTAAGTAAAGATATAAAAAATGAAAAATAAATGACGTTATTTGCCCGGAGAATACAATGGCAACAACCGACTATTCTGAAAATAAATATTCAGTCCTAATTGCAGATGATAACCAGAATAATCTCAAGGTGCTCAGCACAATGCTTGAGACCCTCGGGTACAGGGTACGCGTAGCAACATCAGGTGAGCTTGCCATTCAAAGTGTTAAATCAATGCTGCCCGATCTTATTCTTCTTGATATACACATGCCCGGAATAGATGGTTACGAGGTATGCAGGACACTGAAATCCTCCGACGAATTCAAAGACGTACCTGTGATTTTCCTTAGCGCTCTGTCAGAGGTATTCAACAAGATAGAGGCATTCAAGGCAGGAGGAGTTGATTACATAACAAAGCCCTTTGAGTTTGAAGAGGTCAGTATAAGGATAGAAAACCATATAAAACTGAAAGAAAAGACCCTGATGCTTCAGCAGGCCCTTACTGATCTTCAGGATAAGGAGGGTATGCTGATCCAGAGTGAAAAAATGGCAGCCCTTGGCCTGCTTACTTCCGGTGTGGCACATGAAATAAATAATCCCGTCAACTTTATAACAAACAGTGTTTCAGCTCTTGAAGACAGAATTAATACAACGGTTTCAGAGAACAGGCCGCCTGATGAAGAGATGGCAGAGGATTTCAACAAGCTGTTCTCCAATATTTCCACAGGGCTTATGCAGATAACAAAAATAGTCCACAGCCTTCGCCTCTATTCCAGGGGAGACAGCGATAAAATGACGAATGCTGATCTTAAAGAGATAATAAATTCGGCCCTGATCATTATGCACCACCGCTTTTCCCACAGGGTCGTTATAGAACAGAACATTTCAACCATACCGCCAATAAGATGTCAGCCCGGAAAATTAAGCCAGATAATTATTAACCTGATATCAAATTCAATAGACGCGATTGGAGAAGCCATCACTGCAGGCACAATAGAGGAAGACACCGGAAGAATTATCATTACAGCTGACGTAATGGACAGGCAGGTAAATATTAATATTACAGACAACGGCATAGGGATTGACAGTTCAATCCTTAATAAAGTCTTTGATCCCTTCTTTACGACAAAAGTAGTGGGACGGGGTACAGGACTCGGCCTGTCGATCTGCCAGAGTATAATCAGTGAGCATAACGGCAGCATCAGTATTGACAGTACCCCGGGCAAAGGAACTACCGTAATAATTATCTTACCCTTAACAGGAGTTTAAATTGGAAGATAAAGCGGTTGTTCTCTATATAGATGATGAAAACCTGAATCTCTGTGCTTTTGAGATACTTTTCAGAAAAACATTAAACGTTCATACAACCATTGACACGGACGAAGCTGTCGAAATGGTCAGAGACGGTAAGATAGATGTTATAATAACGGACCAGATGATGCCTGTTATGACAGGTGTGGAGCTTTTAAAAAAAATAATCGAAATAGATAATTCAATATTGCGAATTATACATTCAGGTTATGTTGATGATCCCGAGATTCAACAGGCTTATGAAGACGGTACTGCACACTACGTCCTTGACAAACCGCTTGATAAAAGAATGATGCTCACAGCAATTAATGAACATATTAATAATAAGGAATAATTTGAGGGGCGTCCCCTTCGCAATCCATGTATAAATAAAACGGTCAGGTTTAAACCTGCCCTTCTGTTTACCTGCTCAGTGCCGGGCGACATCTGACGTGCATGGATGCACTAAGCAGACATTTTTAAAACCTCCTGTTTTTTGTCTGCAGGAGGTCATCGAGACCTCACTGTCGCCGGTGCCATGGATGGCAAGGAGGCGACCCTGACGCGGTATGACCTTTACTTTTTTTTAACTGATTACCTTTTATTCTGAGGCACAAGGATTCGAACCTTGGAATGACGGAGTCAGAGTCCGTTGCCTTACCGCTTGGCGATGCCTCAATATTGATACAAAAGCATAAATAAAAAAACATTAAAAAAAAATCAACCAATTTAATAAATTAAAAATCCTTCCTATATCAATAACGAACACACAGGCTCTATTAAAGATAAAAAATAGACATTTTATTGAAACTATACATTAATTCTTCTTATAATTGTTGACAGAAAAACGGAGAATATTCAATAACCTTATAAAATTTCAGTAATAATTCCTGAATAGATATTTTAGTGTAAAAAAGAAAAAATTATATATCCCGCCGCCTTCGGCGGTGTGGTAATAGAGCCTTTTCTACGCGAAACAGGTTAAGGAATAGATACTGATAAAATTTATTTAAACAACGATAATCATGAATACAACAGAAAATAATAATGATCTGATAAGGATTGAACCGGATGAAGTCCGGGAACTTCTACCTTACATAATTGAACAGGGGACACCGTTGATGAGAAAAAAAAGAGACGGTTCCATGGCCTTTATACCTCCGTCAGAATTTGATCAGTATCTTAAAGAACAGGATATTGCCCTTTTTATTGATTATGAATTCTACAACAAATATAAATTTAACCCGCATGCCATTAAACATGCCCCGCAAACAGGAATTAATGACAGCAGTACATTAGCTCATAAAAATAAAAACGAAACATACTTCAGCAGCCCGGTGAGATCCGACCCGATCTTTAAAGAAAAACTCGGCGACGCGAAAGAGATGGATATTCTTGAAAGGATTCAGACACTGATCAACGGAAAATATCAGTTGAATAACCTCATAAGCGACGAGAGGAGATTTGATAAAGAGACTGCAGGTGAACTCTCGGATATTTTTACAAAAACAATATGTATAAATAAAGCTACCCTTGAAGAAAATCTTCTTAAACCCGCGGACAGCGGCCAACTGGGGCGTCTGCTGTCTGAAACAGAGGAAGTAGTAAACGGCCTTATAACACTCCTTTCTAACGGGAAATCATCATATAAAGATCTCGTGCTCCTTGACTTTGTACAGACCGGCTCAAACACTCTGAACCATATGAACAGGATGCTGATAAGACTTATAACATTCCTGTTTTATTATAATGAATACTTTGTTTCGCACTCCAATGACGTGAAACGGATCAGGAGCAGGTTCAGGGAAAAATTCAAAAAATACTACGAAAAACTTTTTGACGAGCCCCAGACAGTAAACCTGGAGATTGTCTTCAAGGGAGGTATTGGCCCGGTTTCTGATAAAACAACATTCCTTGAGTATGCCATGGGGGGATTTTTCCACGACATAGGAAAACTCCCTGAAATTGAATACCACGACAGCGATGAAGGTTTTGTCCCGGTTAAGGCCAGGAGGCATGTATTTGACAGTTACAATATGCTGCTGAAGGCAGCGAGGTTTTCAACAGGCACTATAGCGATAGGCCTGCTGCACCACGACTATTATAATGCTCCATACGGGTACAGGCAGAGGGAAACCCTGAGAAAAAAATTTGAACGCCGTAAAATAGAAAGAACTGATACCATTATCACAAAATACTGCATGTCGCAGGATATACTGGATGTGGTGTATGGAAACTCCCTGGCGTACTTCCCGTCAAAAGTCCTTGAAATTCTTGATATTTATGATGCCATGACAGACCCGGATAAAAACTACAGAGAGATAATCTTCACACCGGAGGAGGCCCTCATGGAAATAAAGCGTCAGTATATAGAAAAGGGGCAGCCCGGAATTGATCCTATCCTCTTTAATATTTTCGTGGATTTCCTTATTGACAGCCGTGTGTTGCCGGACAGTAAAGACTCTGAATCGATAAAAGTATAACATTCCGGCATGTGCGGACAGTTTTCACTTTAAAAAGTCTTTAATCTTTCGGGATTAGCAGGATGAGCCATTATGACCTCATTCCCCTCCCCCGACGCAAAAAGGATGTGCTCGTGTAGCAAAGCGCAGGAGATGACCTACTCCGCACGGAGATACCGACAACCCGCATGACACATCAGCAGCCAATAAAAAACTTGACTCTACACAAGTGCATAAAATACAATGGTTTTATAAGGCAAACTGATGGCAAAAATCACTCTCAATCCACGCATATTATCAATGCACGGCCGCATTGGTAATATCATCTTCTATAATGTCTGCGGGTTTCAATATGCCCGTTCTTTAACAATACCGCTCAATCCCAGAACTGAGGCCCAGCAGAAAAACAGGGCCTCCTTTGCAGAGGCTGTTAAACTCTGGCAGCAGCTCTCAGAGAAAGAGAAAACAAGATACAACAAAAAAGCCGCCAGGAAACCGATGAGCGGATATAATTTATTTATATCAATGACAATGAAAGGGCTGACTGCGCTGACAGTCAAAAGTGGTGAGGTCAGGGTCTTCTCCATTCTTTCTTCGTACTTGCTTCGGAGCACCTCCGTACCTTATACCATAACTCCGGCTTTCCCCTTTTATCAGGCCTCAAACGGGCCGCCGGTGCTGACAAAACCGTCCGGTTTTGTCTTAAATGCCGCGTAAAGCAGACTGAACAGGTTCAATTAAACGCAAAAACCTCTTTGCGGCAGAAAAGGTGCGTCCGCTCAATCGCAATATAAATTTTCAGTTCCGTCAGGGAGCACCGACAGGTCAGATTATAAAATATGTGTCGCAGGCCGCAGGAGCTCCTCCTTCATATCCTTATCTCAGGAATATCGCTCCACCTGGTGGTATAAGCGGGAGATAAAAGCTTTCTGCTCATACTCCAGGGCTTCTCCACACCTGATGAAGCGTAGAAGAGAGTACCTGAACCGTACGTGCTGTTAAGACTGTCTATGGCCTTCATAAGTTCAGGTTTACCCCTGAACCTGCTGTCAAGAAAGAGGTTCATCTGCAGGTCGTTCCCTCTCACTATCCCTGAAAGCATGACACCGCACTTTTTGTACTTATACCCTTCCCGGTAAAGCCTTCGCAAAAGTTCAAGGGAATAACCTGTTATCACAGGGGTATTTGCCGTGGCCTCAGGCAGAGACACGCTCAGTGAGTCCGCGTACTGAGGCATATCCTTAAACCTGTCGGTCATGATGAACACAGTGACAACAGAGGCAAACCCCCTCTCGCCTCTGAGCTTTTCGGCGCACCTTGACGCGTAGAGTGAGACAGCCTGCTCAAGGTCAGCGAGAGAGCCTGTGAGCTTCCCGAAAGACTTTGATGTAACAATCCCCTTTTTGGGCGGAGGGGAATCCTCCAGTGAAATACAGGGCCTCCCCTTAAGTTCAAGGAGCGTGCGCAGCCCCATGATGGTCATATTGCTCCTTACCCACTTCTCATCAAGGGTGATGAAATCAGCGGCATTGTACACCCCCCTCTCCCGCAGCTTTGCCGCGTAAGCAGGCCCCACTCCCCAGATGCTACCTATGTCCACTTTGCGGAGAACATCCCCCCTCTCATCCATTGAAAGGTCAAAGACCCCGCCGGATGAGCGGTCTTTTTTTGCCAGATAATTGGCGCACTTTGCAAGGGTCTTTGTGGGGGCTATGCCGACCGAGACAGGTATCCCCACCCAGCGGTAAACGGTCTCCCGTATAAGCCTGCCGTATTCCCGGAGGTCAAAATTCATACCTTCAAAAGAGAGGAAGGCCTCGTCTATTGAGTAGACCTCCATGTCAGGGGAAAACCGTGAGAGCACTGACATCACCCTGCGTGAAATGTCCGCGTACAGCGTATAGTTGGAGGAAAACACGGCAGTGCCGTGCCTCTCTGCCAGCGGTTTCACCTTGAAATATGGGGATGCAAACGGAAGCCCGATCTCCTTTGCCTCCTCTGATCGGGCGACAATGCACCCGTCATTGTTGGAGAGAACGATCACCGGCCTGTTTTTTAAAGAAGGGTTAAAAAGCCTTTCGCACGAGGCGTAAAAATTATTGCAGTCAACAAGGGCGACACACCTTTTCATTGCTACCTCACGGTGTGGATAACGTGCGCCACCACTCCCCAGACCTCGAACTCCGCGCCTTCAGTTATCTCAATGGGCTCATAGGAGGGGTTCTCAGGGAGTAAAAAAATCCTCCCCTTAAGCCTTGAAAACCTCTTCACAGTGAACTCCCCGTCAAGTATTGCCACAACAATGCTTCCGTTTCGCGGAGTCAGGGCCCTGTCCACTATTAGTATGTCACCTGAATTTATTCCCGCCCCTGTCATGGAATCGCCGGCAACCCGCACAAAGAAGGTAGCCGCAGGGTGCTCTATAAGGTAATCATTAAGATCCAGGGTGTTCTCTATATAATCATCCGCAGGGGATGGAAACCCCGCGGCCACACGCACCACAAAGAGGGGAAACTCAACTCCCCGCACTGAAATATGTCTGTAAAATTCAGGCTTCATTTAACTCCTCCTGAATCAAATATAATTGCACCCCATGATTAGTCAACAAATGTTTAGTGTAAACCGGTATTTATTTCTGCCCCTTTTTTTTTAGTAAAACTACAGGTCAGCCATCACCCCGGTTACTGTTCTGCGGTCTCATGTAAATAGGCCCCCGGCCGATTGCATCTTCTGTTTTGCATTAATTTTCACCGGCCACCCCCAAAGGGGGTTGTTTAGACTGTTTTGTATTTTTTTGACTTATTTACTTGAGTTAGGCGAAATTTAACATTGATGATAATATTATTGGTTTGAAGATTATAATTATTTAAACTATGTCATTGCGAACGACCGGAGGGAGTGTGGCAATCTGATTCTTGACAGTATGCGATGTGCAAGGATGCACAAGTGCCGCGACTGCATGGTCGCCCCTTCTTAGCACTTCCTGTGCCGGGGCGACACGAACCTCAT
>ERZ795057.631-NODE-631-length-35227-cov-8.592204_pt1 | contig 35227 bp, 31 predicted proteins | sample MGYA00375141_ERZ795057 | MGnify/ENA primary metagenome ERZ795057 (study PRJEB30186, sample SAMN05720163) | activated sludge metagenome | isolation source: Anaerobic digester | place: Hong Kong | collected 2015-01-26 ...
GTTTTTCCAGTACTGCTCCGATTACCGCTATCTTTGCCATAGTTCCTCCTTATAAATGAAAGGCGCTCCCATAAAGGGAGCGCCAAATTATTGAAAATCATCCAAACAGATGATCAATCGTCAATTATTTTCCGGTCCCTTTCAAATCAGCGAATAAACACTTTTCCGTCAGGTTCTTTCTTTTGCGATTCAGTCCGTTCAAGAACGCTCTCGAAGAGACTGAATGTGTATTCATTTCACAAGTATTATAACATAGCATGAGAAAAAAGGAACAAATACAGTCAAATTACCCCATTATTGTAAAAAATCATGTTGTTTTCTTTGTCTTTGCAGAACTGATCACCAATGCGATCAGTGTCACGAGAAATGGGATCGTCATCAGAAGTTTCGGCGGAAACTGGGTGTTGATCTGCAGGACATTGGCTGTTGTAGAAGCAAATCCAAGCAGCAGGGCCGCAAGCAGGATTCCGATGGGATTATTTCTCCCGAGGATCACGGCCACGAGTGCAATCCATCCCCTGCCGTTACTCATCCCGTCAACGAAGGACTTGAGGGGGAGTGACATGGCCGCACCGGACAAGGCACACATCAGTCCGGACAGGGCATAGGCGACGTAACCGAGTTCCGCCACCTTTAATCCCGTGCTCACCGCTGTTCTCTTATTGTAGCCGAGGGCCTGTAGGTGAAGACCGAACCAGGTCTTTCTGATAAGGATGAAGATGCAAATCACTGCAATGATCGCTATGTAGTCAAAGATATTCTGCGATCGGAAGAAAAAACCGATAACCGGGAGATCTGATAAAAACGGGAGATCTATCGCTTCAACACTCTGCTTAAGAACAAAGGTAGCCGTTCCCTGTGTATTCATCAACACCGCTGATAAAAATGAGGTGAGTCCGGTGGCGAGCAGGTTCATGGCAAGGCCGACGACAAAGATATCCGCTTTGTACTTCTGATGCATAAAGTACATGAAAGCGGCGAGCAGTGTACAGATCCCCATGCTCAGGCATAGTCCGATAAACAGACTCGAAAAGACCTGTGAAAAATACGGGGTCAGGAATGCAGACATCAGGATCAGTCCCTCAAGCCCGATATTGATCTTTCCGGAAAGAGAGGTAAAGAGTCCCCCGAGAGCAGCGAGCAAGATGATGGAGGAAGAGGTGATCGTTTCATGTAGCAATGCTTCCACGACTATCCCTTCTTCCTTTTATTTTTCCACAGACTTGCCGTCACGAGAAAGAAGACAGCGGCCTGGATGACTTTGGAGATCTCCGGTGTGATATCCGCAAAGATAGAGGAGGCAAAGGCCGCCGATTCGAGAAAGGCAAAGAGAAAGGCCGCAGGGATCACCCAAAGGGGATGATTTCTGGCAATCAGCGCCACCGCTATCCCATTCCATCCGTAACCGGCTGAAAAACTTCTGATCATTCGCCCCTGTGTCCCAAGGATCTCGACGATACCACCAACTCCGGCCAAGGCTCCGCTGAGAAACATGGAAACGAACACCACATGCTTCCCGTTGATGCCTATATATTTTGCAAATCTTGAATTTTCACCGTAGAAAGCTATTTTAAGACCGTATGTCCCTTTTTCCAGCAGGAGATGAAGTAGGAGAACCAGGCCAAGTGCGATGAAGAGTCCGGCACTCAGATTGGATGGAGGAAGAATCCTGGCAAACATAAAATTCTGCGGGATTGCCTGTGAACTGATAAGTCCCGAGTTCTTGTCCAGCATCGGACCTTCGAGGAAAAAATCCGTTATGTAGATCAGGCTGTAGCCGATGAGCAGTGAGGAAATCAGCTCGGACACATTCCATTTGCTTTTGAGCAGAGCGGAAACGGAAGCCATCATCCCGCCGGCAGCGGCTGATACAACGAGAGCGACAGGTACGGTTAGAACAGGTGAACTTTCTTTCATAAAAAGTAGGATAGCGGTTCCCGCCAGTGCTCCCCAGTAAAACTGTCCCTCTATTCCAAGATTAAATTCATTTGATTTGAAGGCGATAGATGCCGCAAGACCGGTCAGGATCAGAGGAACCATGGTCGCAAGCAGATTTCCAAAAAAATAGGTGTTTGAAAAAGGTACACTCATAAAGGCCTTAATACTTTCAAATGGCGCGGTACTCGTCAGAAAGATGATGACAAATCCGGTTACAAAGGCAATCAAAATCACTATCATTCTTTGTGCAATAAACTCTTTTTTATCCACGAACTGCCCCTTTATTCATACCGGCAAGGTACTCATTCAACGTCTTCTTGTCAAAGTCCTCCCGGTCGGCCCTGTAAACAAATTCCCCTCTGAACATGACATAGATCTCATCACAGATGTCCATGAGTCCATCAACATCGGATGATACCACAATGATGCCGGTGCCGCTTCCCCTCAGTTCCTCGAGTATCTCATAGGTGAAATGAACCGCCCCCGAATCCAGTCCCCTGGTCGGCTCGTTGATCATGAAGAGTTCGGGTTTGGTATCAACTTCCCTTGCGATGATCGATTTCTGGATATTTCCCCCGGAAAGCATACCGATCGGCTGTTCGATCGAATCCGCGTGTATATCGTACGCCACAAGCATGGCCTTCGCCTTTTTATTCATCCTGTCTCTTTTAAGCAGGTGATGCCTTGAATACTCCCCCGTCGTAAAGCGGTTGGCAAGCAGGTTGACCATCAATGGGAGTGTCAGCGCAGAAGCCTGATACAACCCGTCTTCCGGTACATAGGCAATCCCCATCTCACGTTTTTCATCGACGGAAACATGACCGATCTCCTGCCCCTTGAACAGGATCTGTCCCCCATAATCACCGCATGGATCAAAGATGGTCTCAAGCAGCTTCATGGCTCCATTCCCGGCAAGAGAGGCAATTCCCGTCACATCGCCACTCCTGATCCGCATCGTTACATCTTTCAGACGGGTTCGGCCGCCATGAATCAGAGTAAGATTTTTAACCTGCAGTATGACCTTCTTTTCTCCCTGATAGGGTTCGATAATAAACTCGGGCAAATCAAAATCCAGCATGTGCTTAAGGATGTCATCCTTGCTGAAATGACCTCGTTCGGCATGATAAACCGTTTTACCGTGTCTGAATACCCTGATGTCATCACACATCTCAAAAGTCTCTGTAAGATTATGCGTGATCAGTACCATCGATTTACCGGCCTTTTTCAATTTTCTCATGATGTTAAAGAGTTTTTCCTTTTCAAAATCACTGAGTACCGCCGTCGGTTCATCCATGATGAGTATGTCGGCATTCCTGAAGAGAATCCTTATGATCTCAACGAGCTGCTTTTCACCGATGGAAAGCCTGCCGACTCTTTTATCGAGATCGATGTCAAAACCGTATTCATCGAGAAGGGCCTTGATTCTTTTTTTCTGTTCGGCTCTCCTGATCAATTTTAATCCTTCGGTCTCGGATCCGAGGATGATGTTTTCAAGCACTGTGAACTGATCTATTAGTCTGAAATGCTGGTAGACCATGCCGATTCCGTGATCAAAGGCCTCTCGTGGATTTTTAAATCGTACCGGTTCCCCGTTGAAGAAGATTTCTCCCCGATCCGCCTTGTGTAATCCGCAGAGTATTTTCATCATCGTTGATTTACCGGCGGCATTCTCCCCGAGAAGGCCGTGTATTTTCCCGCGCTCAATCACAAAATCCGCCCCCGACAGGGCATGGGCATTGTTCACGGGGAATGTCTTCCAGATATTTCTCATCTCGACAGCCGGAGTTTCTTTATTTATAATGGGCTTATTTCTCCTTCATTCAACGATTCATAAATTTCAAGCATCCTGGTTCGAACCGCTTCGGGGACATTTTCCAGATAAACCGGATCATCAAAAGTAAAGCCAATGACCCCTTCACGAATTCCCCATCTGTCGGACGTGCCGTATTCCAGTCTTGATTTGAACGCATTGTTCAACACCTTCTCGATTGCCACATCTGCTGATTTCAAGGCACAGGCCAGGATGACATCCGGATTCATGGCAATCGTGTTTGAATCGGTTCCGATAAAGTATCTGTTCTGATCATCGGCTTCCTGAATGATCCCCACGGAAGTATAGCCGGCTATCCCGTAAACGATATCCACACCCTGAGAAAAGAGGGCGGCTGCCAGATCCTTGCCCCTGTTGGGATCGGCCCAGCTGCCCGCTACGACAAAAGCGGCCTCTATCTCTTCATCGATATCCTTCACACCTTTTTCAAAAGCCGGTCTCATCTTATTGGTCATACCGGGATAGACATCCCCGGCGACGAGGGCCACTCTCTTTTCTGGATTTGCATATTCCATATCACTCTCGGTGACGAGGGCGGCAAAACTTCCCGCCAGATAAGCCATTTCCTCATCCTTAAAGGCCAGTGAATAGACATTGCTCATCTCAGGTGCCGTTCCATCGATCAGTATCAGTTTCTGATTCGGAAACATCTTTGCCGTTTTTTCCACGGAAGCTGGCATCCCCTCCGTGAAAGTTACAACAACATCGTATTTCATCGTTGCTACAAGACTGATCAGTGTCTGCTCCCATTTTGCGGCATTATGTCCGCCTTCTACCACTTTCAGATTAAAACCGTTTACCTCGGCACTTCTCTTAGCCCCATCAACCATCATCTGATAGATCGGGGTCCCGCTGACTTCTCCGGTAATCATCAAGGCAACTTCAAACGCCAACACAGCGGCACTTAATATCATAGACAACATGAAAATCACTATCATCTTTTTCATCGTATCCCTCCTCATTCCCTTAATTTTATCATTTAGGGTTCACTATTTCAATCATCAATTTATCCCTTAAGAATGTTATGTATTACCATTATACCATTTTACACTTGAAATTATTGTTTCTTCATGGTATAATTCGGAAAATAAGTACAACATATCAACGATAACGTTTTCATCCGGAGGTAAGCCATGCTAATCGAAAGACTTCTTGACATGATACCCACTATGACACCCGTGAATCAGAAGATAGGCAATTTCGTACTCGATCACAAATCTGAGATTGGCTTTATGACCATAGGACAGTTGAGCGAAAGGGTTGGCGTCAGCAAGGCTTCGATAGTAAGATTTTCCAGGGTCCTTTATTTTAAGGGATTTAACGATTTAAAAAAAGCGATCCAGAAAGATATCAAAAAGGAACTGAGTCCGTATGAAAAGATCAAACTGACCACTCTGGATACAGATACCAAGAAAAAACAGCTTCAGGAACTTGGGGCTCATGAACTGATGAACGTACAGGCAACACTCGATAAAACGAATGCCAGAGAGATGATAAGGGCCGTTAAGTATATCAGTGATGCCAAGAGAATTTTTATTTCAGGATTTGGAATGAGTACAAACCTTGCAAAGATCATGGAATATTCACTCTTTTCCGTAATAGAAAAACCGATACACGTCTTGAAGGGATCGGTTTCCGATTTTGCAAGTGAAGCGAACCTGATGAACGAAGGCGACGTTCTTTTCATGATTACCTTTCCAGTTTACTCGAGAGAATCCAATTTCATCGCCGGTGTTGCTCATAAAAGAAATACACCTATTTGTCTATTAACCGACTCGCTTACATGTCCAGTTTCAAAATTCGCCTCACTCATCATCCTGTGTGAGACTTCCTCATTACTGAGGATCAATTCATATGTTGCACCACTCACCATCATACACATCATCACAAACATGCTCATATTAGAAAGAAAGGAAAGTGCCGAGCAGAATGTGAAACAGGTGATGGAAATGGAAGAAGAAGGTTATAAAAATCTGGATGTATTCCTTAAATCCCCAAAGGGGGAAAAATAACGGAGGTGTTTTTATGAGAAAGTTGAACGTTGCTGTTGTTATCGTCTTGGTCATGGCACTCTTATTCGCTGGTACCGCCCTTGGTAGATCAAAGACACCAAAGGATGCCCTCGTAATGGCTGCAAATACTGGTATCTTTATATCATTAGATCCTGCAGTATGTTATGAAGTTCTTCCTGGACAGGTTGTCAGTGCACTTTATGACAAACTCGTCGGCTTCAAGAATATTGATGAATCACTCGTCATTCAGCCCGAACTCGCTGAAGAGTGGGATATTTCCGCAGATGGACAGACATACACGTTTAAACTGAGAGACAATGCTGTCTTTACAGACGGCAGCGAAGTACTCGCAGAAGATGTGGTATGGAGCTATAAGAGATACCTTCAATTGGAAAGCCCTTCCGTCTGGCTGCTCGAAAGTGTCGGTATCAACAAGGACAACATGGATGAAAAGATCCTTGAACTCGACAGAAAGACAATCTCTCTGACATTCGATGCACCTTATGCGGAAAATATCGTACTCGGTATCCTCGACAACAGCTGGGGTGGTGTCATCAACAAAGACGTAGCCCTGCAGCATGAAGTTGACGGAGACATGGGTAAGGCCTGGCTCAACGATCACAGCGCCGGTGCAGGACAGTACACACTTGACGCATGGGAAAGAAACACGATGATCACGATGACCGCCAACCCGAATTATTACCTTTCAAAACCAAATCTCAAGAGAATCATGATCAGAGATGTTCCGGAACCTGCAAACCAGAGACTGCTTCTCGAAAAGGGAGATATCGACGTTGCATGGAATCTTGACCCGGTCATGCTCGAAGAACTGAAGAAGGTAGACGGCGTCGAGGTCGTTACAACACCTGGACATTCAAACGAATATCTCGCCATGAATGCCACATGGGGACCTCTTCAGGATGTAAAGGTCAGACAGGCCATCAAATACGCCATCAATTACGATGAAATCGTAAACGTCATCATGGCCGGTTATGCAATAGAAACGCAGGGATTCATCCCCAGGGGTTATTTCGGTTTTGTGGACGAAAATCCGTTCACACAGAATATTGAAAAGGCCAAGGAACTGATGGCAGAAGCCGGTTACGAAGACGGTTTTGAAGTCGAACTGCTGACAAACACATCCCAGACAAGACAGGATGAAGCCGCCAAGGTTCAGGCAGATCTCAAGTTGATCGGAATCGATGCCGAAATCGTTATCATGCAAGCCTCACAGATGTACACGAAATACAGGGCTCAGGGCATTCAGATGATCATCGCCGGTTGGGGAAATGACTACGCCGACGCAGACAATCTTGCCATGGCAATGGCAAGTTATGCAGCCCAACAGCTCGCCTACCGATGTGCCTGGGATGATGCCTATGCCGTTGAAATGGCTGAGAAAGGCAGATTTGAAAAGGATCCCGTCAAGAGACAGGAAATCTACACGGATCTCACACATTACTGGTTTGAAAATGGTCCTTTTGCCATGTTCTATCAGTCCGTTGAATTCTGGGGTGTCAGAGAAGAAGTCAAGAATTTCTACAACTCGGCTTTCGGTTACTCCATGGCATTTGACTGGGGTGGAATTTCAAAATAAAAAGAGTTAAAATCAAGATTTAATTTTGTTATCAAAATTCGATTCTCCCCGTGTAAAGCCTCACGGGGAGTTTTAAAATCGGGGTGTATAGATGAATATATGGACTTATATTCTAAAAAGACTTTTTTTGATGTTGATCGTGTTGTTCGGTGTTGCATGTATAGTATTCTTTATCGCCCATGTTATCCCTGCTGATCCGATATCCGCAATGCTCGGCGGGAATGCCCCTGAAGAGGTTATCAAACGAGTAGAGGCACAGCTTGGCTATGACAAACCTCTGGTTGAACAGTTTTTCACATTCCTGACGGGAGCCGTGCATGGAGATTTCGGAGTTTCACTCAGGACACAGAATCCCGTAATGGAGGATATAAACACTTATTTTCCGGCTACACTTGAATTGACAATATTCGCGATCATCATTTCCACGGCACTCGGTATCACGCTCGGGGTGCTGTCTGCCGTTCACCGGAATAAATTTATCGACCATTTTTCACGAATCTTCTCGATTATCGGTGTCAGTATGCCTGTCTTCTGGACTGGATTATTGCTGCTGCTGCTTTTCTATTACAAACTGGATTGGCTTCCGGCCGCGGGGAGACTCGACTTCTTCACCTTTCCACCAGACAGAATCACGGGTATGTATCTGCTCGATTCATTGCTTACCGGAAACTGGGATGTGTTCTGGGACGCATTGAGGCATATCATTCTTCCCGCCTTCTGTCTCGGTTACCTTGCAACCGCTTCTATCGCGAGAACGACAAGGGCAAGCATGTTAGACGTGTTGAAGCAGGAATACATCACCACGGCAAAGGCAAAAGGATTAAAGAAGAGAACGGTGATCAACAGACACGGACTGAGAAATTCGCTCATTCCAACGGTTACCATTATAGGTCTGACATTCGGGTCATTGCTTGAAGGGGCCGTTCTGACTGAAACGGTTTTTTCATGGCCGGGTCTCGGCAGATATATCACTCAGGGTTTACTCAACCTTGATTATAATTCGGTAATGGGTGGAACACTGTACATTACCTTCGTATACTCTCTTGCTAACCTTGCGGTCGATATCATCTATGCAATTCTTGACCCAAGGATGAGGACGTGATTGATATGGCAAACACTACAACTACAAATACTACAAAAACAAAGAGCAGCTGGGCTCAGATGATGAAGCCTTATTTTGAAGACTGGAAACATACGATGTACCTCTGGCGTAAGAACAAACTGGCCATCGCCGGTACGATTATAATCGTCTTCTTCATCCTGACGGCAATATTTGCACCACTCCTGACATCATATGAACCGGACGTTCAGAACCTTTCCATCAAACTTCAGGCACCAAGCTGGGAACATCCGTTTGGTACCGATCAGTTTGGAAGGGACATTCTGTGCCGAATCCTTTATGGTTCAAGGATCGCAATTCAGATCGTCTTGATTATCACACTGGTCAGCGGATTTATCGGCGTCTCCGTAGGAATTATCGCCGGTTATTTTGGCGGTGTGGTAGATGAGATCCTCATGCGAATCACGGACATGTTCCTCGCATTCCCGAGTCTGATCCTCGCCATGGCCTTTGCCGCGATGCTCGGACCCAACCTCATCAACATGATCATAGCCATCTCATTCGTAAACTGGACACCTTATGCCAGAATCTCGAGGGCAGAGGCACTCAGGATAAAAGGACAGCCTTATATCGAAAGTATCCGGTCAATGGGGGCTGGGCATCTCAGAATCATGTTCTCCCACGTACTTCCCATGACGTTATCGCCGGTAATGGTACAGCTGACACTCAGAATGGGAACGATCATCATCACGGCAGCGAGTCTCGGATTCCTCGGACTCGGCGCTCAGCCGCCAAGTCCCGAATGGGGTGTCATGGTCAGTGACGGAAGAAGTTATCTGATTGATCAATGGTGGGTTTCCACCTTCCCCGGAATCGCAATAGCTCTCGTTGTGCTTGGATTTAACCTGCTTGGTGACGGAGTCAGAGACATGCTTGACCCAAGGTTAAGGAGATGATGTTATGCAGATGAGAGGAGATTTACTCAACGTATCCGATCTCAGAGTTGTTTTCTACACCTACAGAGGGGTTATCAAGGCGCTGAACGGGGTAGAGCTCTGGATGAATAAAGGCGAAAAACTCGGAATAGTCGGGGAGACCGGCTGCGGCAAATCGGTTACCTCGAGGGCGGTTATGCGGCTGATAGAAGAACCCGGAAAGATACTCGACGGAAAGGTTATCTTTGAGAATAAAGATATCATAAAGATGAAAGAATCGCAGGTTCAGCAGATAAGGGGGAATGAAATTTCCATGATCTTTCAGGAACCGAAGTCCTCGCTGAATCCGGTGCTGAACGTCGGTTTCCAGATAGCCGAAGTCCTCGCCAAACAGAACGGGACAAAGATCAAAAAACAGATGAAGGCCGCAGCCGAGATGCTCGAACTGGTCGGCCTCGACGCCGATCGGGTCATGACGATGTATCCGCATGAGCTTTCCGGTGGAATGGCACAGAGGGTCATGATCGCCATGGGGCTTGCACCAAAACCGAAACTGCTGATTGCGGATGAACCGACATCGGCCCTCGATGTTACCATTCAGGCTCAGATCCTGAAACTGCTTCATGATCTGACTGACACGATGGGAAATGCCGTCATGATCATCACACATGACATGGGAGTCGTGGCGGAATTCTGCGATAAGATCCTCGTCATGTACGCGGGAAACTCAGCCGAATACGCTTCGACGGAGATTCTCTTTAAACGGCCACTGCATCCCTATACCTCCGGACTACTGAAAGCCGTGCCTCAGATTGGAAGAACGGATGAACTCAAGGCGATTAGTGGAACGGTCCCGGATCTGGTCAGTCCGCCCGAAGGATGCCGATTCCATAAACGCTGTGCAAAGGTCATGGACATCTGTAAAAAAGAGAGACCACGTTTCATAGAGGTAGAACCTGAACATTTTGTGGCCTGTCATCTATACTCAGATAAGGGGGTTAATTAATATGTCTGACAATCTCCTTGAAATAAAAAACCTGGAAAAGCATTTCAAACTGAAAAAGAGTGTCTTTTCAAAGGCAAGATACGTTCGCGCCGTAGACGATATCTCTTTCGATATCCCGAAAAATTCCACCTATGCCGTGGTTGGTGAATCGGGCTCCGGAAAGACGACACTTGGCAGGACACTCCTGAAACTGATAGAGCCAACCGGTGGCGAAGTGATGATGGATGGTGTAAATATCCTTCAGCTCAGCAACAGGGATTTCATGGATTACAGAAGAAAGATGCAGATCGTTTTTCAGGATCCGTACAATTCCCTTCATCCGAGAAAACTGGTGAAGACAATTATCGGCGAGGGAATGAAGATACATTTCAAAGGTATCGGCGAGGAGGAGATCAGGGAGAAGATCAAATCCGTTCTGGAACGTGTGGGATTGAGAGAGGAGCACATGTTCAGATATCCTCACGAATTTTCCGGTGGACAGAGACAGCGAATCGCCTTTGCAAGAACGATCGTTTTGAATCCTGAATTCATCGTGCTCGATGAACCAACTTCCGCACTCGATGTCTCCGTTCAGGCGATGGTCCTGAAGATGTTGAAAGATACAAAGGCCGAAGAAAAACTGACCTATCTGTTCATCACACATGATCTCTCGGTCGTGGATTACCTTGCAGATTATGTGGCCGTTCTCTATCTCGGACAGATCATCGAAAAAGGCCGGAAGAGTGATGTGTTCAATCATCCGGCACATCCCTACACGGAATTGCTGCTCAATTCAAACCCAATCCCGGATCCGTTCCTGAAGAGGGAAAAGATCATCGCGAAGGGAGAAATACCGAGCCCGATCAATCCGCCTAAAGGATGTAGGTTCCACACAAGGTGCAGATATGCCAAAGACATCTGTTCTGTAGAGGAACCGAAAGTTGCTATCAAAGAAAACGGACATGAAATTAAGTGTCATTTTCCGCTGGTATAAACACAGGGCAGGTTCAGAATCCTGCCCTCTTATTATCTCCCGGCAGTTGAGATTTTTAAATAAAAAAGAGTCGTAAAATTGGCTAAAATAGTAAAGTTATAACATCATCACGTTTAACATTCAAGCGGTATAATCAGGTGAAAAAAATGAATTTACGGGGGGATGATTGAAATGGAATTCTTGAGTGTCAGCATACCGGAAGATGTTTTGAAAGCAGAGCACACCGGAAATTACACTGAAGCGGAAGAACTGATCAACACTTATCTGGAAAAAAAATTACCGGCCATCATGAGAGAAAGGCTCGAATATGAGCTATACAGGATTTCAAGGATAAAAAAGAATTACTGTTACAGTCCGGCTGAGGCCAGAGCACTGTTGAAAGAGACGGTAAAAGATCTGACCGACAACGAATTCGATTCACTGCTTGAGAAAAATAGATTGGACTGCCTCTCTTTTAACGGGCATCTTTTTTTTGAAAAAAGATTTGCCGATAATCTCTGCTTCTCGGATAAGGCCTACAAAGACAGAAAGATAGAGGATAAAAAGCGTGAGGAAGGCAAACAGCTTCTGCACAAGCGTCTTGATGAGTTGTTGAGGGGAGATTCTCCGAAGGCCTACAGGGTCAAGGGACGTATCACAAAGATGCCGAAGACTGCGCCAAAAGAGTCAAGAATCCTGAAATGCTGGCTTCCTTTACCCAAATCCGATCTTCAACAGCGGGCTTCTGCCTGGATCAAGACCGACGTCAGTGATTTCACGGTTTCGAGAAACAACCATCCGCAGAGAACCTTCTTTGCACAGAAATCGGTAGATCCTACTTCTAAAAACGCCTTCAGTGTTGAATTTGAATACAGAATCACGGAAATCATTTCCAACGTGGACCCGGATATGGTCAGATTGCCAAAGATAAACATGGATACCTTTCTGGAGGAACAGTATCCGCATATCGTATTCACCCCTTATCTAAAAAAACTGGCCTCGGAAATCGTCAGAGATGAGATAAATCCCTATCTCATGGCAAAGAGGATCTACGATTGGATCACGTTGAACATCAACTATTCCTTCATGAAAGAATACAAATTCTACGGGAATCTTCCCGAATATGCCGCCACGAATTTTAAAGGGGATTGCGGTGTACAGGCACTTCTTTTCATCACATTGTGCCGTATCTGCCGAATTCCAGCGAGATGGCAGTCCGGCTGGTATGCCAATCCCGTATCTCCGGGAAATCATGACTGGGCCCTCTTCTACTGCGAACCTTACGGATGGCTGCCGGTTGACTGTTCCTTCGGAGGTGCGAGAAGAGATAATGAGGCCTACAGGGAATTTTACTTTGGAAACCTTGACGCCTTCCGAATGATTACAACAACCGGATTCATGGCGCCATTCTTCCCGGAAAAGGCCTTTATGAGAAACGATCCGTATGACAATCAGTCCGGTGAAATGGAAACGGAGAAATATGCGTTAGAAGAAGAGGAGACCATACATCTGAAAGAGATACTGGAATTTACAAGTTTATCCGACATAAACGAAAGGAATGATGAACGATGAGTCTTATTAAGGGGATTGAATTCATTAAGGAAGAACACAAGTACAAGGTACCGTTTCACATCACAAACAGTGTCGCCGTCAGTTCAAAGGTCATCACCGTCAACCTGCTGCTTGATAACGGAATCGTCGGTCTCGGTCAGGCATCAAGGTCTTTCAGGGTAAACGGTGAGATTTACGAGGCCCTGCTGCTATACAGGGATGAGTTGTTTGAACTGATCAACGGAATGGATGTCAGAAATTACAAGAGGATCTTTGACCAGATCGACAAGATCTCCAGAACAGCACCTAGTCTTAAGGCAGCCGTACAATACGCGGTTCTCGACGCACTCAGTCAGACGATAAAACTTCCCGTTTATCAGATACTCGGGGGTAAAAGGGATTATATCGAGACAGATCTCACCGTCAGCATAGATACACTGGAAAACACGGTTCAGCGGGCAAAAGAGGCTTATGATTCAGGCTTTGGCGTCATCAAATTAAAGGTTGGCGAAAACCTTCGTGAGGACATCGATCGTGTGCTCGCCGTTTCCGAGGCAACCCGTGGGGCTAAATATATCGTGGATGCCAATCTTGGCTACACACCAAAAGAGGCCATACAATTTGCCGACATCATGTACAGAAACTCGGTCAATATCGTGATCTTTGAGCAACCCGTCGGTGTTTACGACTTCGATGGTCTGAGACTGATTCGAAACAGCGTTCACTACCCTGTCGGAGCCGATGAGACCATCAAGACAAAATACGATGCCATGAGGCTTGTCAGAGAAGACTGTGTAGATTTTATCAACATCAAGCTGATGAAATCGGGAATTTCCGATGCACTCGCCATCGTAGAAATCGCCGAAACGGCAAACAAGAAACTCATGATCGGTTGTATGGGAGAGGCCGGTATCGGAATCGCTCAGAGTGTTCATTTTGCCTGCGGAACCGGGGCTTTCGCCTATCATGATCTCGATTCATGTTTCCTGCTGGACAATCCGGAGGAGATCAGATTCAGATCTGAAAAGAACAGGCTATATCCAACCTTATAAAAATTGAAAAGGCAGGTGTTCTCACCTGCCTTCTTCTATAATTCCATCTGAAGATTAGCAGAATTCATCACAGAATTGGAAGTTGAGGTTTTCGATACAGTTATATCGAGCCGCATATAAAATAGTGAGAAAAGAGTGATAAAATTGAAAGAATTCAGGCTGTTTAAAAAGGTACAGCTTTATAAACCGGAATTTGCCGGAAAAAGGGATCTTCTCATTCATGGCACGAAAATCGTAAAAATAGCGGATGACATCAGTTTTCTTCCTTCTGACTGCTGTGAGGTATTTGACATGTCAGGACTCAAGTGTTTTCCAGGATTCATAGACGGCCATGTTCATATCATCGGTGGTGGCGGGGAAGGCGGTTTCTTCACCCGAACAACCCCCGGAAGTCATGAAGATTTCTTTAACGCGGGAACGACAGCTGTGATCGGTGTACTCGGTACGGATGGGATTACCAGAACCCATCGGGATCTTCTCGGCCAGGCCAGAAAATTCGATCATTTCGGATTAAAGACGTTTCTGATGACCGGAAATTATGCCCTTCCCCTCGTAACTCTGACGGGCAGCATGAAGGATGATATCTGCTTCGTCCCCGAATACATCGGAATTGGAGAGATTGCCGTCTCCGATCACAGGGGATCCGGGATCACCACAACAGAATTCAGGAGGATATTGCTGGATTCAAGGGTAGCCGGTATGTTGTCGGGTAAAAAAGGAAAGGCCATCATACATATCGGGGGTAGCCCTGAAGGGTTGAAACTGCTCCGTGAAGCGGTAGAACCCGGGGATCTCTCTCCGCTTCAGATCATGCCGACACATATCACCAGAAATGAGCAAACCCTCAGTGAGGGGATCGAATGGGTTCAAAAATACGGTGGCTATATCGATTTTACCGCTTCCGAAAAGACGGCAACGGCCATTGCCAAATTGGTCGGCGATGGCATCCAGGCAGAACATCTCACCTGTTCTTCCGATGGCTGGGGGTCCTTCCCCGTCTTCGATGAAAAGGGTGTTTGTATAGACGTCAAAACCGCACCGGTAGATACGCTCCAGAGTGTTTTCAGAGAGTTGGTCGTTCAGAAGGGAATAGCCGTTGAAACCGCCCTCAAGATCTTCACATCCAACGTCTCGGAGTTTTTCGGCTTGTCGGATGAAGGATACGGTCATGTCAGGGAGAACGGTATCGCCAACTTGATCTTTTATGATGATGCATTCAACCTCAAGATGACGGTGGCGAAAGGGGAAATCAGATTTTCCTGTTTGTAGAATTCCTCTCGATCAGGAGGGGTTTTATCAGCATCCCCTTCGGTTTGCTTTTCTGTGACTGGATCGTCTCGATCAGTGAATTGACGACATTACGGGCAAACCGGTCCACATTCTGCGAAATGGTACTGAGTGTCGGAAGCATATAATTCCCCATCGGAAGATTATCTATCCCGAGAACACCAATGTCCTGGGGTATTGTTTTTCCCGTTTCATAAATGGCTTTATAGACAGCCGGTACCTTTTCATCACCGGAGATGAAAAAGGCGTTGATGTCAAATTTTTCGATATGCTTTTTTGCCGCCTTGTAGGTTTTCTCAAGATCCGTCACACAATATTCGATATGGTAGTCTATTCCCTTTTCTTCACATATTTTTGTGAACCCGTCCACTCGATTGTGATTGACGTTGAACTCATCACTGCCAAGCAGAAAGCTGATCCTGTCATAACCATGTTCATACAGGTGCTCGGCACCAAGCTCTCCAACGTGATAGTTGTCGAGGTCGATTGAGCATGTGTCTTTGTTGTCAAAATCTTGACCGAGGATGACAAAGGGAATATTGTTACTACGCAGATATTTGATCCGGATATCTTCGCTGAGGTTGTCGAAGAGAACCGCACCATCCGCAAGACCACTCTTGAGAAGGACGAACCCATCAGTATCATCATCGATAACACCTTTCCCGGAAGAAGGGGATATGATCACCTTATAGCCTCTCTGCTTGAAATCGGTGATGATGTTCATCATGATCAGACTGTGCCAGGCATTCCAGTAGCTCCCGCCATGCTTGTCGATAAACAGGATGATTGTCTTGGTTATCTTTGTCTTTAAGGCCTTCGCCATAATGTTGACACTGAAGTTATTTTCCTCTATTGCGGCAAGAATGAGCCGTCTCGTTTCCGGTTTGACATCCGGTGAATTGTTGATGACTCTCGAAACGGTCTTAATAGAAAAACCGGTCAGTGCTGCAATGTCGGACATCGTCACTTTTTTCATCCCTTAACACTCCCTTTTGTCCTACGTTGACAAAAATAAAAATACCCCAAAAATTATCATGCAAGATAATCATATCACAAATTCACCGTGCTGACAATCAGCCAGCCAAATAAACCTTTATTTTTTTAACATTAGTGTGAAATAGTTCGTATTCATTCATTTTAAATACATAAACATAAATATTCAGTAATAAACACCGCTTATCACCCCACAATCGATTTGACCAAATCGGAGAAAAAAGATAGAATTTTTTAGTGTAGGTTATTTTTTATCACTAATGACAACGTTGTCATAACTATACGGGACATAAGCGTGTCTTGTTTTGCAAAGCAAACCACATTTTAAACGGAGGGATTTTTATGAAGAAAGCCTTGTTAGTTGTTGTTTTGGTTCTCGCAGTAGCATGTGTGTTCGGTGAAACACTCGTTGTTACTTCAAGATTATGGTCGGCACCATCAGAAAAAGAATTTATCATCAATGAAGTTATCAAGCCGTTTGAGGAAGCAAATAACTGTACGGTTAAGTTCTCAACACTCGATGACACGGCAATCCTTGATCAGGTAGAACTTCAGCAGAAGACAGGAAACATCACAACAGACGTTATCATTTCCTATGCTTCCAATATGCCGGACTGGGTAGACCCAGACTGGGTATGCGATCTGACAGACCTCGCCAACAGCTGGGATGACAGACATTTCTCAAAGGGTTATGACTCCATGACCGTCTTTGACGGCAAGAGATATTTCCTTCCTATCGGTGCTGATGTTTATCTCTTCATCGTCAACAAGGAAGCACTCAAATACATGCCGGAAGGCGTGGATATTCAGAATATCACATGGGAAGAAGTTGTAGACTGGGCAACGGCCATCGCCACAATGGAAGGCGAAGGAAAATATGCCGTAACAGGCGTTCCTATGAAATCACTGATCTACCAGTACGGTGGCGTATGTCTTTCCTACGGAGCAGACTGGCCAAATCTCGACAACCCGGGTTCAATGGCTGCATTCTATCTCATGAGCAAGATGGCGGATGCTTACACACCAACCGTTCTCACATACGACGATGTAAGACCTCCTATGAAGAGAGGAGAAGCCTGGATGGCAACTGCACATTGTGCAAGAGTTGGAGAAATCTACAAGAATGACCCGACAAACTTCATCGTTGCCCCGGCACCGAAGGGACCTGCAGGAATCGGTTCTATCGCAGGGACAAGCGGATATGCCATCGTAAAGGGAACCGCTCATAAAGAACTCGCAGAAAAGTTCCTCGAATACATGACAAGACCTGAAATCATGCTCAAATCATCAAAGGGAACCGGCGGATTCATTCCTCCAGTTGATGAAGCACTTGCCCTTCTTGAGACGGAAACGGATGAACAGGACATGGTTATCGCCAAGGCTATCAAAGTTATGCAGGAAGGCGTTCTTTCCTACATCGCACCAATATGGAAAGACTGGGGTAAGGTCAAACTCGTTTACGACGATATCTTCAAGGAAATGATTCTTGAGAACAAGACATTTGATCCGGATTATCTTGAACTGATGCAGTTCAGAGTAGACGAAGAGAGAAAATAATTTTTTGAACTATCAGGGGGATGGTATCTTGCCATCCCCAATTACTTCGCATTAGAAATAAACATGAAAAAAGTTGGGAGAAGGTGACATATGACGATAAACGACAGCATTCAAATGCAGCCGAAGAGGTTTTCCTGGAAAAAGGCTGTGCCCTATATACTTATCGCACCGACCGTTATTTACTATATAGTGTTCTGGATAAGACCTGTTTTGACATCCGTGTTCCTGAGTTTCACCCCGGAGGAGGGAACAGGTCTTACCTTAGGCAACTATTCAAAGATATTCAGTGACCCGGTTTTCTGGCAGGCTTGTCTGAATACCGGTATATTTGTTATATTCTCTGTTACGCTGGAATTTGTTGTGGCACTGGGATTGGCGCTCCTTATCAACAAGAAATTCAAGGGATCGAGTCTGCTTCTCGCGATCGCACTGATCCCAATGGCCCTGCCGCAGGTCGCCGTCGGTGCCATGTGGTCAAGCGGTTTTTCTACCTACGGTTGGCTGAACAGCCTGCTGATACAGATCGGTGCCATCTCGGAAAACGGAAAAATCCTCTTTCTCGCCGGAAACGATATCAGTTCGCTGCTGCTGATCATCCTCATCGATGCCTGGCAGGTCATTCCCTTCATGATGACGATACTCCTTGCGGGACTTCAGGGTATTCCAAAGGAATCGATAGAAGCGGGTTATGTTTTCGGTGGAAACAAGCTGACAGTCCTCAGAAAGATCACCATGCCGATGCTCAAGCCAAGCATACAGACCGCCCTGATCATGAGAATCATCTCTGCCATCCAGGTATGGCTAATCATCGTTCTGATCTTCGGGTTCAGAAGAATCCCCGTTCTGCTTGAAGAGGTTGTTTTCTTCCAGGACCAGATGCAGAATGAATACAAGCTGGCTCTCGCGTATTCGGTAATCGTTGCGATAGTCGTCTCTATCGTCGCCGTCTTCTATCTGAAGGTATCGGGTGCCTTCGACAAGGAGGAAGAATGATGGACGATCTCAGAAAACGTAATGTAAAAAAAGGCATCAATAAGACCATTTTCTATATCCTCATCCTGTTTGTCGCATTTATCATCGTGACCCCGATCTATTTTCTCGTTTCTATTTCATTCATGTCGGATCAGGAGGCGTATGACTGGCCATTCCCACTCGGCATAGACTTTTTCGGTAATTTCAGTGTCCAGCCGGCGGAAGAAGAAGGGGAATATATCGTCAGTTTTTACAGTAATACACAGGGAAAATATACAACGCTTATTCAGGGGAAGAAATTCGATGAGATCAGTGATTTTCTGAAAGATAAGACAAACTGCGATGTCCCTGTAGAAAAACTGAGGGAGGCAGCGGAAAACGTCGATCGGCTCGTCTCTCAGAATTCCGAAAAGATTTCCGTATTGACTGCTGAACTCGCATCATCCAATAAAACACTCCTGAAGGTAAATCAGGATATCGTCAAGGCCAAAAGACAACTGAAACTCGTTGAAGGCAAAGAATCGATGAAATCGATAGAAGAGGGACTCATAGCCAATCTTGCACAGTATGAAAAGACAAAGACGGAAGCGGAAACGGAGATTGAAAGACTGGAAAAGGAGATCGAACCGTACAATTCCGTCAGATTCAGAGTGACAAAAGACATGTTTGCCAATTATGTCACGTTCTTTAAAGTTACACGAGATGCCCTTCCGGCACTCTTCAGAAGTATACAGGTTGCCCTGCTCACCGTTCTCATCTCATTGACGATAGGCGGAACGGCGGGATATGCCTTTGCAAGATACAGGTTCAAGGGAAAAAACATGCTGAAGCTTTCTACACTCTTCGTCAGGATGTTCCCGGGAATCGCAATAGCCATGCCGATGGTCATCATCCTCGCAGAAATGGGATTTTACGATCAGCCACTCGGCCTTTCACTGGTTTATTCGGTAGGTCAGATTGGTCTGACAATCTGGATTACGGCGAGTATCTTCATGGGAATCCCGGTAGAACTCGAAGAGGCGGCTCAGGTCTTTGGAAGATCGAAGTTCGGGGCATTCATCTATGTAACGCTTCCGCTTGCACTTCCGGGCCTTGCAGCGAGTGCGATGTATGCCTTCATAGGCAGCTGGGCGGAAACAGCGCAGGCTATCGTTCTGACACAGTTCAACCCGACCTTCCCGGTTGTTGTGTATCAGACGATGGTAGGGGCAAAGGGAATGGTAAATCTGATAGCAGCCGGCGGTGTCGCTATGGCCCTTCCTGCAGTCACCTTCACGATCCTTATTAGAAGGTATATGCTGCAGATGTGGGGCGGAGTGAAAGTATAATATAAAGGAGTTGTGATGATATGGCAACGCTTGAACTTATAAATTTAGGAAAAAGATACGGAAATAAAGTGTGGGGGGCGAGGAATATCGATCTCGTCGTGGATGACAAGGAATTTATCGTCTTCCTCGGGCCGTCCGGATGCGGTAAGACAACCACAATGAGGATGGTTGCGGGACTTGAAGAGGTTACGGAGGGAAAGATCCTGATCGATCAAACGGATGTCACAATCCTGCCGCCAAGAAAGCGGGATATCTCCATGGTCTTTCAGAGTTATGCGGTCTGGCCACATCTTTCCGTATATGACAACATCGCATTTCCGCTCAAATTACAGAAGGCCAGTAAATCGGAAATAGAAGTAAAGGCTAAACGGGTGGCCGAGATGACAAAGATAGAAGAATATCTCGGAAGATTTCCAAGACAGCTTTCGGGTGGTCAGCGACAGCGCGTGGCACTCGCGAGGGCACTCGTGGTAGAACCGAAGGTATTCCTGATGGATGAACCCCTTTCAAACCTCGATGCCAAACTGAGGGTCAAGATGAGAACGGAACTCAAGGCGATACACGCACAGACTCAGGCAACCACCGTCTTTGTTACGCATGATCAGGCGGAGGCCATGAGCATGGCAGACCGTATCGTCGTCATGAAGGACGGCTCGATCGTCCAGTGCGGGACATCCGACGATGTTTATTTTGACTGTGAAGACATGTTCGTTGCCGGATTCATCGGTACACCCCCGACCAATTTCATCACCATGACGCTCTCTTCATCCGATGGATCTCTCATGCTGAAAAATAACATTTTTAACTATAAGCCAAAGGATAAAAACGTGGAAATTCTGAACAGATACGACAAAAGGGAAGTCGTGATGGGAATCAGACCAGAAAGCATGATCGTTTCAAAAGAGAAGAAGAATGATACGGTCTTTTCGAGTAAAGTGCTCGTCGTCGAACCACAGGGATCGCATCAGATTGTAGCCATACAGTTTAACGACAAGATCATCAAGATGATAGCGGATCCGTTCCCGAAGGTGCTGCCGGGTGAGGAAGTGTATATTTCATTTGAAAATGAACGAATCATGTACTTTGATCCTGAAACTGAAAAGAGAATCAGATAAATTGCTTAAATTAAAAAAACGGGTGAGTGATAAAAATGAAAATAGCTCTTGCGCATTTCAGAGTGGGTGAAACAGACGGTGTTTCACTTGAAATGGAAAAATGGAGACATGTTTTTGAACAGATGGGACATGAAGTGATCTTTATCTCGGGTACGAAGGATTATGGCGATTATTACATCGAAGAACTCGATCTTCACAGCCATAGATTCAAAAACTGGGAATACAACAGCTATAATGATTTCCGTGATTACGAAAATTGTGAAGATTTTAAGGATGACATCCTGAAAACGGCAACCGTTATCGAGGAAAAACTCGATGATATCGTTCTAAAGGAGAATATCAAGGCCATCGTACCAAACAACATCTTCTCCCTTGGCACCGGTCTGCCCTGTGCGATCGGTTTTGCCAATGAGATCGTTAAAAGGAATCTCATCAGTATCAATCACAATCATGATTTCTACTGGGAGAGACCTCACATGTCCAAGCCATCCTGTACGTTTGTCAGAGATACGCTGGATAAATACTATCCCCCGATTGGAGACAACTTTTCTCAGGTTGTTATCAACAGGATCGCTCAGGCCGACCTGTTAAAAAGAAAGAATGTGGATTCCACCGTCGTCCCCAACGTCTTTGATTTCCAGGCAAAGGAGTGGGTACGCGACGAATTTAACGCAGATCTGAGAGAAAAGCTCGGAATCGGTGAAAACGATATCGTATTTCTGCAGGCCACAAGGGTAGCGGCAAGAAAGGCCATTGAACTCGGAATCGAAACGATAGGGGAAATCAAAAAAAGAAAGGAACAGCTTTACGGAACACTTTATGATGGCAGACCATTTGGACCCGAAGATAAAATCTTTCTTTTCATGCCCGGTCTGATAGAAACCGATGATGATTATCTCAATTTTCTGAAAAAGGTTGCCCGTGATGAAGAGGTGGAAATCATCTGGGCAGATCGGCTGTTTGCCGCAAAGCGAAGTGAAGATCCCGACACAAACGAGAAGAAATATTCGCTCTGGGATGCCTATGTCATCGCCGATATGATCACCTACCCCTCTATCCTCGAGGGATGGGGGAATCAGTACCTTGAAGGACTGTTCGCAAAAAAGCCCATGATCATCTTTGAATACCCCGTCTTTAAAACGGATATCATGCCCTACGGATTTAAGAACGTATCGCTCGGTCACACGTTCAGAAAGAGAGGGGAAGAGGAAGAGTTCGTTCAGACGGATGAGGGAACGATAAAAAATGAGATCCCGAATGATTATGTGGAGATCGACCGTAACAGGATCATCAAGGCGGCTGAAGAATCCATAGACATCCTGAAGGATCCGGAACTTTATGATTCGATAGTGGAAAAGAACTTTGAGATTGCAAGGGAAAAACTCTCATACAATGCGCTCGGAAGGACGTTGAAGAAAGTAATAAAAAAGGCCCTTGACCAATAAGCTTCATACGCCTCTGAAACAAATCGTTAAATCCCCTTTATGGGGATTTTTTTATGAAAAATATGTTATAATAAATGACTCTTTTAAAATCAACGTATAAAAGTTTCATTTTTTAATATCATAAGGAGTTTGATATGACTGAGAGCAATGAACTTCTTCCTGATGATATGCAATTTGTAATAGAGGCGATCGATGTTGGAACCTGGAGGTGGAACATCAAGACAGGTGAATGTCGTGTCAATGAAAAATGGGCGGAATTAATCGGCTATCATATCCATGACTTTTCTCAGAAGATAGAAAACTGGGAACTCAACACACATCCCGATGATCTCGTCAAGGCAAAGAAAATACTGAAAAGACATTTCATCGGTGAACTGGACTCTTATGAATGCAATTTTCGAATGAAGCATAAAGACGGACACTGGGTGTGGCTGACCTCAAAAGGCAAGGTCATCGAATATGACGAAGATGGTTCACCGTTGATCATGTTTGGTATACACAAGGATATCACAAAGCGAATCGAGGCAGAAATTGCGTTGAAAGACAGTGAAGAAAGATTCAGAAAACTGTTTGACACCACATCCGGGCTTGCCATACAGGGATATACCCCGGAAAGGAAGGTCATCTACTGGAACAAGGCATCAGAAAGACTATACGGCTACAAAAGAGAGGAAGCTCTCGGCAAAGATATGATAGATCTGATCATTCCCAGCGACATGAAAGGGCAGGTAATAGATGCCATCGAAAACATGAACCGGACGGGAGAAATCATTCCCGCTTCGGAACTGTGTCTGCGAAACAGACAGGATGAACCCGTTGATGTCTTTTCCTCACATACGCTGATCACATTTGAAAACAGGGAACCTGAACTTTTCTGTATCGATATGGATATGAAAGAGATAAAAGATGAACGGGAAAGAGCACAGGCCGCCAACAAGGCAAAGAGCGAATTTCTCGCAAACATGAGTCACGAATTGAGAACACCCCTCAACGGTGTTATCGGCTTCAGTCAGATTTTAAAAGATACCGATCTGAACAGCACACAGAAGGAATACGCGGAAATAATCATGAATTCTGCCACATCACTTCTTGAACTGATCAACGATATACTCGACTTCTCAAAGATAGAAGCCGGAAAATTACGCTTGCAGGAAGAACTTACGAATCTTAAAGAAGTGATCGACAGTGTTATCAGGATGATAACCGTTAAAAGTTCACAGAAGGGATTGACGTTTACGGCTATCGTCGATGAAACGATACCGGATTATCTGATCATGGATCCCGTCCGTTTCAAGCAGATTCTTATCAATCTTCTGTCAAATGCCGTCAAATTCACAGAAAAAGGGGATATCAGACTCAATATTGAAACCATTCGACAGGACTCCGTTTCAGAAACGATAAAACTGTTCTTTTCTATAACGGATACCGGAATCGGGATCAAAGAGGAAAACATTCCCAAAATCATGGAACCCTTCAATCAGGAGGACTATTCGGCAACAAGACGATTTGGGGGAACCGGTCTCGGACTGAATATCACGCAGAATCTCCTCAGAAAAATGGGCTCAACACTTCAGATCGAATCGGAAGCCGGTAAGGGAAGTCATTTCTATTTTGAAATTGGCTTCAGAATTGGAAATAAACCGGTAAGGGAGCAAAAAAGGGAACCCGGAACACTGGATGAAAAAAAGATTATGATCGTCGAAGACAACATCATCAACATGAAGATTGCAGAAAGCCTGTTATACATGCTCAGCAGCAGTATCGTCATTCACAAGGCATTCAACGGGACCGAGGCGATCAAGAAAGTCCGCACCGATCTGCCGGATATCATACTGATGGACCTGAAGATGCCGGGTATCGATGGCTACGAAACGACAAAAATCATCCGGACAATCTATCCAAAGCTGCCGATCATAGCCTTTACGGCGATGGAAATGACTGAAGAAAGGAACAAATGTATTAAATACGGCATGAATGATTATATCTCCAAACCCTTCACAGCTGAAAAATTAAAAACCACCCTGCAGAAATACGTATGATCCTCCCGATAAAATGCATACCATCTCATTTGTCGTGATTGTTTCAGAATTTTTCAAATCCACGCTTTTCACTATGCTCAGGCCGCTTCTCCGATCTTGAATTTCTTAACTTCCTTTTCAAGGCTCTGCCTCAGGTTGTTGAGATTCCCTGAATTTTCATCTATCCTGTCGATTCTGGATAACTGACTGTCAAAGATCTCCACTATCTTCTGCATCTGAACAGATGCAGCCGTCATCGACCCGGAAGAATCATTCATGGCTTTCGTCATTTCTTCTGCAGAAGTTTCCTGCAGATCAACTGAAATTCTGAGTTGTTCCACTTCATCGTTGACTGTACTCAGATGAGACATGATCCGGTTGAACTGGGATATCGATTCCCTCGATCTGTCCTGCACCTTGACAATGACTTCCTCGGTATCATCGGAAGCCTTGGAAACCGATTTTATTCCCTTTTCCATCTGGCTCAGGATCGATTCGACATTATCCGTGGCTCGTTTTGTCTCCTCAGCGAGTTTCCTGATCTCATCGGCAACCACGCTGAACCCCTTTCCGGACTGTCCTGCACGGGCAGCTTCTATGGCCGCATTTAAGGCAAGGAGATTCGTCTGTTCTGAAATACTTGCGATAGTCGCGATGACCGTTCCGGCCCTTTTTGTTTCATCAACGAGCAAGGAGGCAATCTGCTTTGTATTTCCCGCTTTTGATTTGGCCTGATCTACTATCTGTCCAATTTCTGAAAGTTTTTTTGTCCCGTTCTTCGCCGATTCAAAGGTATTCTGTGATTTTTCAGAAAGACTCTTTGAAACAGATGAAACCTGTGCGGCAATGGATTTGATCTCTTCTATTTCGGCCGATACCTGTGCGATTGAGGCGGAGGTATCCGTCACGTTTTTATTGGTCAGTGCTACTTGAGCGCTGATTAACTTACTCTCATTCTTCGTTTCCAATGTAATACGATCAAGTTGAATGGTCCCATCCTCTATCTTCTCCGAGGCATTTCTGACACTTTTCAGCGTATTACGGACTTCAGCGATGATTCGGTTGAGAACCGTCTGGAGTGTCGAGAATTCATCGCGTCTCTTCTCTTGAGACATATCACCCGAAAAATCGAGTCCTTCGAGTTTTTCTATCTCATCAATAAAGCTGTTTATACTCTTTCTGATACTCAGAAACACGATCAACCCAACTGTACAACTGAAGAGAATGATGATGGAAATGATAAGGAAAACAGACTGATTATTCTGATTTATCGCCGTCTTACTGTTCTGACTCTGTGTCCTGATCTCCGAAAATTCACTCATCACGCGTTCAGTTTCCGTATTTTTAAATTCGGCAATCATCGTCTTCAGCTGATCTATATTTCCAATGACACTGCCGTTGATGATCCCCATCGTTAACAGGTTTGACTGTTCCTGCATCATCAGATTAAAATCATTATCCGCCTTCAGAGCTGAAATCTCCGAATCCAGTGTCGATTTTCTGGATAACAGACCCTGTAATTCCTTAAGCTTCTGAAGATAGTTTTCTGAAGTGAGTAACAACAGAGTCTTTTTAAATGGCATCATATCCGTCTTTTCCTCTATTATCATTTTCAATTCGTTGACTGCCGTTTCGATCTGTTTAAAATTGTTCATGGAAAAAAAGGCATCCCGTGCTTCTACGATTATTCTCGAAACACCCTCGAACTCTCCGGTCAGATCAAGTTCTTTCCACAGTTGCTCTGTTTCATATACAGATAACTTTCCTATACTCTTTCCCACAACTTCCGAATCCCATTCCGTATTGCCGATGAGATAGGTGTTAAACTGATCGACAAGTTTGCTAAGTGAAGACCTGTTAACCCGTTTGAGCTTGTTGATATCACTTTCCAGCAGATTCTGCTCCTGCATGATACCGTTCAGTTCCATCACACCGTTATTGTAATCCGTACTCGCCGACATCTCACTGATTTTATAGCTATAGACACCTGAAACATTAACGGACAGTTCATTAAGCAACGCCTTGATATCTTCATGCAGGCTCAGATTTTCAGATTTTGACTCAAGAGAGGTGATCTTATCGTTGATAATCTGAAAGGAGGAATTGATCTGATCTTCTTTCATAAGATATCCGAAATTCAGCACTTCCTGACTCAAAGCGGCGATATCCCTTTCGAGTTCATCAATTTCAGAAAAATTCAGGAAACGCTTTTCGGAGTCATCGACCTGCAGGATGATTCTATTACTGTTTTCAGCAATCGTTGAATTGTTGACGGATGAAGTATAAAGTAATCCGAACAACATCAATACGATAAGAGAGAAACCCAAAAAAAGCTTGATACTGATCTTCATAATCGTCCTCCTTAAAATGTCAAGACTAACACCCTATGATACAATGAAACTTGTTTCATCTGAAATTGATTCAGCAGTAACCTGACCTTGAAATTTCTAAATAAATATGACTATTAAATAATAGATTTATCGATTGGAGGGATTCATTTGTCAATTTTTTGATACATGTGACAACAAAATAGTCAAAATAAGTCAAATTGTCTTCAAATACCCGCTTTTCTCAAACTTTCCCAAATCTTTTTCTGATTGATTATCATTTGATACTTGACAAGGCGTATGGTTTCTGATATTCTATATACAAATTTGAATATACAGATTTATATATTCGTATTTTATCAAGGAGGGGAATGTATGACAAGATTGATGCTGCTCGGATTACTCAAGCAGGGGGATTTATCGGGTTATGAAATCAAACGCATACTTGAGATCAGTGATGCTGAAAACTGGTCGGGCATACAAACCGGTTCAATTTACTACGCTTTAAAAAAAATGGAGGAAGAGGGGCTCGTCCGGCAAAAAACAACCGAGCAAACGGGCAATCGAGTTAAAACCATCTTTTCCATAACGGATAAAGGGGTCGAAGTCTTTCAGAAAAGGCTCCTTGAAAAGATGAAACATACCAAAACAGGACTCCCAAGTGAACTGTATACGACATTGACTTTTGTCGGAGAACTCGAAAAAGAAGAGGCGACTGAAGCCGTTGAAATGAACATCAAACACTATGAACGCGCCTTAAAAAACTGGAAACAGGATCGCATGGATAAGGAAAAAGGGCAGGGTACACCACTTTCCCCTTTCATGAAAATACTCTTTGACAACGGTGAAAAACACATTGAAGCCGATATTGACTATTTAAAAAAGGTGAAATCATTGCTGAAGGATCAGGTGTATAAGATTAAACTATCACGGGAGGATACTAATGAAGAGGCCTGAAGTGAGTCATCTGATAATAGAGAAAGACCATTTTCTGCTTGCAGAGGGCTTAAAGATAATGGTACAACGACTTGAATCAGATCAGCCGTTCAAACTTGAAATAAAAACGAGAGACGATATGGGTAGAGTGTGGAGGATGCAAGAGTGTTTTCAAGCCGATAAAAGTGGTGAAAAAAGGGTGTTCAGTACGAATATTGATTTGTTTGAACGACTGAAAAGGGATACCGACACAGCTCCATATCCCCCATTCTTTTTCAAATCAGATTCTGATGAGATTCCATTTGAACTAATACTGATGACCGAAGAAGGCATTCACGAAGTTAAAGAGGTCCACATGCTATTTAAACGCCCAAATACAAAAGTGGAATCTGTCAACTCTGTTTTTGTCGGTAGGTATTTTAAAACAGATCATGCCAAAGGAGCCCTCCTCGTTCTCGGAGGTTCATCGGGAGGCCTTTTATGGTCGGAACAAATTGCCGCCTTTATCAGCAGTTTGGGATACAACACACTGGCTCTCAATTATTTTGACCGGCAATGTAACACTCTGCCGGATGAACTGGTCTGCATCGAACTCGAATCTGTCCGAAAGGCCTATGACTGGTTGCGGCAAAGGGAGGGGGAAACAAAACATATCCATTTGATGGGAATTTCAAAAGGTTCAGAGCTGGCGTTACTTTTTGCATCAGATACGGAGGTAGCCTTGAGTTCAGTCGTTGCCTTTGTCCCGACCAGTCATGTGTATGAAGGGATATCCTTTGGTAATCACAAAAACAAATCATCATGGACCCTGTGGGGTCAAGAATTGCCGTTTATTCCGTATCCGCCGGATAGGCCGTTCACCCTGACGATGAAACCGGAAGAGCTGAGGGAAGTACATGATCTGGCATATGAAAAGGCAAATTCAGAAACACGTGAAAGGGCAAGGATTAAAGTGGAAAACATCGACTGCCCGGTACTTCTGATTTCAGGAACGATGGACAACACATGGAATTCAAAGCATATGGCATCGAGCCTCCTAAAAAAGATAAAGGAAAACAATGCCAAAACGCTTTCAGAACACATAAATTTTGATAAAATGGGACATACGTTCTATTTACCAAATTTCCCACCGATAATCGATAACGTTTCCGTAACGGTAGAAGACGCGGCAACGGCAAACAGAGAAAGCTGGGAAAAGATAGAGAACTTTTTAAAAAGTCTTTATACGGAGGTTTGACTGATGACAACAGAAGAAATTATCAAACAGATAGAAAAAGAGGTCTGTCAGAAATACGATGCCAGGTTTTCACTGGGCATTATTCAGAATGGTGTAATGGAAAAGTATCTCGTCGGCGAAAACGGTCTGGAAGATGAATTTATCAAATATTATTATGAGATCGGTTCTATCACAAAAACTTTTACCGGAATACTGATAGAAAGAGCCGTCATGGAAAAGAACCTGAATCTGACGGACTCCTGTGCGAAATACATCCCCGAACTCAGTAGAGATAAATACTACCCCAGCATCAAACGGCTGGTCACACATACTTCGGGATACAGATCTGATGAGGACAGATACGACGAAAACGGCAGGCTCGTAATCGAAAACTATTACAGGGATTTCACAAAAAAACAGCTGATCGATGAAATGTCTCGAACGAAGCTCGAAGACAGGGACTATCCATTCAGTTATTCGAATTTTGGGGCCGCCGTGACCGGTGTTGTCCTTGAAAACATCTATGATAAGTCCTATGAAGAGCTGATTGACGACTTATGCAATGAGATCGGTCTGCGTGACACGTACACTCTGAATCCGCCAAACAATCTCGATGGAATCAGAGAAGACGGCTCCTGGGGCGGACACTGGCTGTGGAATGAAAACAGTGTGATGAAGAGCGCCGGTTATCTGACCTCCACACTGGATGATATGCTGCGATACGCTCAGGCACAGATTGATGGAGAACCGACTTACATCCTCAACAGTCATAAACCGAAAGTACACATCGATAACATCGGTATCGACAGGTATATAGGAACCTTCTGGATGGTCTTTCCAGATATCAACGCCATCTTTCACAACGGCGGAACGGGCTGCTTCAACACGGGATTCTGTGTGGATCTTGAAAGGGAAATCGCCGTTGTTGCACTTTCAAATTATCATACGGACCTCGTCAACAACGTCCTGAGCTGGACTTATCACCTTGGAAAGAGTGAATAAAAATAAAACCTGACAGGAACTGACACCTTTCTGTTTTATACTGAAAACGGAAGAGGAGGGATAAGATGTCTATCATACAGATCACGGAAGAGAATATCGATCAGGAGCATATCTGCTGTGCCATAGGAAACGACAAAACAAACAGGGCCCGTGCAGAGTTAAAAAAAGAATGGATGAAAGGGCAGTTTAAGAACGGGCTGATCTTTAAGAGGTTAGATGACCGCGGAAAGATGTTCATCGAGTATATGCCCGTTGAAACATGCTGGAAACCGGTTGAAGGTACAAAATACACGATGATCAACTGTCTGTGGGTTTCGGGGAAGTTCAAAAAGCGGGGAATAGCTACGGAGCTCCTTGAAGACTGCATTAACGATTCAAGAACAGGAGGGATGAACGGTTTATGTGTGGTTACGAGTAAAAAGAACAAGCCTTTCCTGACTGAAAAATCATTCTTTCTGAAAAAGGGATTTGAAGTTGTCGATTCGGCTGAGCCCTATTTTGAACTCATGGCACTGAAATTCAACCGCACCGCAGTCGTTCCTCAGTTCAGCGAACGGTGTAAGATGGGAACAAGCGGGTATAAAGAAGGATTCCAGTTCGTTTACGCCAATCAGTGTCCCTTCATGGACGAATACGTTCATCTGCTGACAGATCTCTGTGAAAAAAGGGCACTCAGCTGCGAAATGATCAAAATTGAATCGGCGGAAGAGGCAAGAAGATACGGGAGTCCCTTCGGGACATTCGGCTTGTATTATAATGGACTGTTCATGACACATGAACTCATGTCGGAAAAGAAATTTGAGAAGGTGCTGGATACACTGATATGAAATTTAATACGAACAAAATAGTACAACGGTGTGAATAACAAACAAAAAAAGGAAGCTTTTTCAGCTCCCTTTTTTTGTTTATCAGTAATATTATACCATGAATCCCCGTACTCGTCAAGACGGTTTAATCAAACGGCGTATTAATTCTTTTCTGATTAAGTGCCTCCCGAAGGGAATAATCGGGGTGTAAATAGTTGAAACCATTATTTGTGATTTCGTTTTCAATGGCGTTTTCAGGACAGAAATTGACACAGGCGAGACAGTTTTCACATCTGTGCTGCCATTGGGGTTTCCCCTTATCCATGATGATATTATCCACCGGACATACCGCCGCACAGGTTCCGCAACCGGTACACCCTGAACCGGCCGTAAAACTTCCGTCGAGCCTGTATACCGCCTGCTCCAGAGAGGCACCTTTTTCAAGACCCGACATCTTTATCAGATGCTTTTTAAAAAGCGGTTTGATCATGAACAGCATCAGATGGGCGATCAGATCAAGCAGACGATTCTGAGAAAAAAAGCCCTTTCTTCCCTCCTTTACAACGGAAGCAATTCGCCTCACCATCACCTCTGAAGCATTAAAGACCCTGTCCTTGTTTTCGTATTTCTTTACAAAGGCATTCTGGGTCATCTGCACCCCAAAAGAAGCAGACAGGAAATGGTTTCTACTCTCGAGGATATCCCTTACCGTCTTGACGGATTCCCCTTTCCCGCCACCATAATTACTGACTGCAAAGACATAGGAGGCTGTGCTGAAATCATAAGTCCGGCAGAATTCCCGGACGATGTTCGGTGTATTCGCATAATAAACAGGGTATACCAGACCAATCACATCAAAAGACTTAGCCACTTTCTTTCCCTTCATAACCCCGGCAATGGGGATAAGTTCGGCTTCAAGCAGAACGGATAACCGCCTCGCTATATGATAGGAATTACCCGTACCGGTAAAATAAAAGACCGCCCGTTTCATTTGTCTCACCTCAGTCAATTCATTCTTTCGGGATTCTCTATTGTTTCTATTATCTTATAAATGGTTAAATAAACAATAAAAAAAGAAGCCCTTTTCGGCTTCCTTTTTTGTCTGTATGTTTTATTATACCATGAATTGGCTGAGTTGTCAATATCAAAAGATTCAGAACAGAATTTATATCTCTTTATAAAAATAAGCTATAATTAAACGGGAAAAGAACATCAGAAGAAAAAAGGAGCGAGCATGTTTAAATACAATCTATGCCTCTTCCGAAGAGAGGATGAAATACTTCTGCTGAACAGGATTAAAGCACCCTGGATGGGATGCTGGAACGGGATCGGCGGAAAAACGGAAAAAGGAGAAACACCGAGAGAAGCCATGATAAGGGAAATCCATGAGGAAACGGGAATTAAGGCGTACACACTGCATTTCAAAGGCGTCGTCACCTGGACGTGGAACGATCAGCCTCATGGCGGGATGTACATCTATCTCGCCGATGTGGAAGACACTTACGAATACAGCACTCCGCTTGCCACGGAAGAAGGCCTGCTGGACTGGAAGAAGATCGACTGGATCATGCATCCCGAGAACGGTGGAATCGCAAAAAATATTCCACGCATACTGGAAAAAATGCTGAACGATGAAAACTGCTACAATCATCATTGTGTCTATGAAGGCGATGAACTGGTAAAATGGGAAGCCTTTGACATGAACCCGGCTGTTGAAAACGCTGAAGAGATACAGAAGATCTTAAGCACACGAGAAAATATCACATCTGAATACATCCATTAAATCTTTAAAATCAACCGAATCACATGAAAGGAGCACCTATGTTTGAAGAACTGAACAGAATCAACGAAAGACCACAACCGTTTCAGTATTACACAGCGGCAGAACTCTGGACGAACGAACACACATCCAAAAAGATGCTGGAGTACCATCTGAACGAATCACTCGACCTTTCATCGAGGAACGGGGCGTTTATCAAAAGATCCGTTGACTGGATCATCGGCCATTTCAACATCGACGACTCGAAATCCATCGCAGATTTCGGTTGCGGACCGGGCCTTTATACAAGCAAACTGGCAAAGACCGGTGCGAGCGTTACAGGTATCGACTTTTCAGAAAGAAGCCTGAATTACGCGACAAAAACAGCAGATGAGGCCCATCTGACTGTAGATTATGTACATGGGAATTACCTCGAATTTGAAACCGACCGGAAATTCGACCTGATCACCATGATATTCTGTGATTTCTGCGCCTTGAGCCCCGAGCAGAGAAAGATACTTCTCGGAAAATTTCACAGCTTCCTGAAACCAGACGGCAGGATTCTGATGGATGTCCATTCTGTAAACGTGTTCAACAGAAAAGAGGAATACACCGGTTATGAATTCAACCATCTGGATCATTTCTGGGCCGAAGATAATTATTATTGTTTTATCAATTCATACAGATACGAACCCGAAAAGGTGATGCTCGACAAATACACCATCGTGGAAAAAGACCGGACAAGACTCGTGTACAACTGGCTTCAGTGCTTCAGCATAGAATCACTCACAGAAGAATTTGCACAAAACGGTCTGGAAATAAAAGAAGTCTATTCGGATGTGGCCGGAACGGCATTCAATCCCTCATCCGATGATATTGCCGTGGTGGCAGGGAAAAAATAAAACTTCAAAAGGGCAGGTGAGAGAAAATGTATTCGGTGGATTTCACAAGACTAACGCTCGATGATTTTTCGGAGCTGTTGAAAACGGTTGAACTGCTTCCCGGCAGACGACGGTTACTGAACAATCTCGACGAGATCTTTTCGGCGATAAAGGAGACGGGAATCAAAAACCTTTCGGAACTTCAGAAATGTCTGAAAAAGAAAAAAGACTATGAAACACTCTCTGTTAAGTTTAAGGCGGATACCGACTATCTGACGATACTGAACCGGGAAATAAACGCCTACAAGTCAAAAGAATACAGTCTTGCCCAGCTTGAACTCTTCACGGAAGAAGAACTCAGACACCTTGAGGCCTTAAAGATAAAAAACACAAGGCATTATTACGATGCCTGCCTCAAACATGAGGACAGAAAAGCACTCGGTGAAAAAACAGCCATTTCGGAGGATAAACTCCTGAAAGCGCTGGAATATACGGACCTGCTCAGAGTCAACGGGATCGGTATCGTTTACGCTCAGGCCATTCACGGTATGGGGATTAAAACCATCCAAGCCTATGAAAACACGGCTTCAGAACAGATCCTGATGAAATTCAAAGCGTATACACAGAAAAACAAAGACTTGAACATCTCTATCGGATTAAAGGACGTTGATTACTGCAGAAGGTTCATCGCCCTGCTGGATCGGGAAATCGAATGGGAGCATCAACCTTTAAAAGATTTTTAAGCAGATGTTGCCGTTAAATAAAAAAAGGAAGCTTCTTCAAGCTTCCTTAATTTGTTTATCAAAATAATTATAACACGAATCCATAGTCTTGTCAATACCTCCTGGCAACGGGAACGAGAAATACTCTGATCGTTTAAACTGCTGAATTTACCATTAAAATAACGACAGAGAAAGGAGAAAACATGAAATCACTTTTCAAACACATAGACTGCCTGGAATTATACATCCCCGATCTTGAAGCCGGCATCAACTACTACTGCAATCACCTCGGGCTGAAAATCATCTGGAAAACGGAAACGGCTGTCGGCCTCGGAATGTCGGAAGGACTGGCCGAACTTGTCCTCCAAAACGAGAGAACAGACATGAATACGGATATCAAAGTGGATTCCGTCGTTGAAGCTGTAAAAGAAATAGAAGAGGCCGGCGGTGAAATCATCTTCGGACCGTTCGATATCCAGATCGGAAAATGTGCCGTTGTCAAAGACCCATGGGGCAATCAGTATGTCATCCTCGACAGTAGCAAAGGCCTCTTCATTACGGATGAAGAGGGGAACATCGTTGGGCAGGAGAAGGTTCAAGGTGATTAGTTTAAACCTCTACAAAATGATAAAATAGAATAGCAAACAAAGGAAGTGAGAGAATGGAAAAGTTCTTTAACACGGCTGGGCCCGTAAGAGAAGATAGCAATTATATGATTGATCCACTAAAACGTATCAACAAAGACGAGATCATGACACTTATTGAACAAAAAAATACTTCGTCTTACACGCACCTCGTCAAACGGGAAAAACTTCCTCACTCCTCGCATTGCAGAACGATATAAACAACAACGGAAAATATAAATGTCTGTATATCAACATAGAAACGGCACAAACGGCAAGAAGTGATGTTGCCAGAGGTATGAAAGC
>ERZ795057.632-NODE-632-length-35218-cov-24.784489_pt1 | contig 35218 bp, 28 predicted proteins | sample MGYA00375141_ERZ795057 | MGnify/ENA primary metagenome ERZ795057 (study PRJEB30186, sample SAMN05720163) | activated sludge metagenome | isolation source: Anaerobic digester | place: Hong Kong | collected 2015-01-26 ...
ATTGAGGATCTCAGCGACGATTTTGTTAAGAACTTCATAAACGTTGAACTATACAAGGAGTTTGCCGGACGTTTCGTTAAGAACGATTACGATCCCAACGCTCCTGCCGATGGGACAACCCTTGATGTTGATCTTTGCGTTTGGCTTAAAAAGGAGAATAAGGCTTTCCGTATCGAGAAGCACACTCACAACTATCCACACTGCTGGCGAACCGATAAACCGGTTCTATACTATCCGCTCGACAGCTGGTTTATCCGCACAACCGCGCTTAAAGAGCGCATGTTGGAGTTGAACGAAACAATTAACTGGAAACCTGTAAGTACAGGAACCGGTCGTTTTGGGAAATGGCTTGAAAATTTGGTTGACTGGAACCTTTCCCGTTCACGTTTCTGGGGAACTCCTCTACCAATCTGGGTAACCGAGGATAGAAAGGAAATGATCTGTATCGGTTCGGTTGAGGAGCTGAAAACAGAATGCGAAAAAGCCGTTAAAGCCGGTGTGATGAGCGAAAATCCGCTGGAGAAATTTGAGGTTGGAGAATTCTCTGAGGAGAACTACAATAAAATCGACCTGCATCGCCCGTTTGTTGATAATATTATTCTGGTTTCCCCATCGGGACAAAAGATGATCCGCGAAACCGATTTGATTGACGTTTGGTTCGATTCGGGGGCAATGCCATACGCTCAAATTCACTATCCGTTTGAAAACAAGAATAGTTTCAGCGAGGATTTCCCTTCGGATTTCATCGCCGAGGGAGTTGATCAAACTCGTGGTTGGTTCTTCACGCTGCATGCATTATCAACGATGCTATTCGACTCGGTTGCTTTCAAGAACATTATTTCCAACGGACTCGTTCTTGACAAGAATGGGAACAAAATGAGCAAGCGCCTTGGCAATGCGGTTGATCCTTTCGAAACTATTGAGAAGCACGGTTCCGATCCGCTACGTTGGTACATGATTACCAACTCACAGCCTTGGGATAACCTCAAATTCGATATCGAAGGAGTTGATGAGGTAAAACGTAAATTCTTTGGAACACTATACAATACCTACTCATTCTTTGCGCTTTACGCAAATGTTGATGGTTTTAAGTATAGCGAACCCGAGGTTCCAATGAGCAACCGTCCCGAAATTGACCGCTGGATAATTTCATTGCTAAACTCACTGATTGAAGAAGTTGAGGATGCCTACAACAGCTACGAACCAACCCGTGCCGGACGAGCCATTCAGAACTTTGTAACGGAGAATCTCAGCAACTGGTACGTAAGGTTAAACCGCAAGCGTTTCTGGGGCGGAAGCTACAACACCGATAAGATTGCTGCTTACCAAACCCTTTACCGCTGTCTCGAAACCATTGCCATGCTGGCTGCGCCAATTGCTCCTTTTTATTGCGATAAACTTTTTGTTGATTTGAACTCAATCACCGGACGATTCAACACCGAGAGCGTTCATTTAACTAACTTCCCAAGTTTCATTACCGAGCAAATCGATAAGGATTTGGAGCAAAGGATGGAGATTGCACAAAGCCTCTCATCAATGGTGCTTGGATTGCGCAGGAAGGTCAGCATTAAAGTTCGCCAACCACTGAGTAAAATGATGGTTCCAGTGCTGAACGAAGAGTTTGGACGTCAGCTCAAAGGGGTTGAAAATTTGATACTAACCGAGGTTAACGTTAAGGAGTTGGAACAACTCGACGATTCAGCAGGAATACTGGTTAAAAAAATTAAGCCAAACTTTAAAACGCTTGGTCCCCGTTTCGGGAAATCGATGAAGGAGGTTTCTGCTACTATAACATCAATGAGCCAGGAGCAAATTTCACAGCTTGAGCGTGAAGGAACATTCACCATAACAGTTAACGGTTCACCATCGGAAATTACCCTCAACGACGTTGAGATTATTTCAGAGGATATTCCTGGTTGGCTGGTTGCCAATGAAGGCCCATTTACCGTTGCTCTGGATGTAACGTTAACCGAGGAGTTAAAGCAGGAAGGTTTGGCACGCGAACTCGTAAATCGCATCCAGAATATGCGTAAAGATGCAGGGTTTGATGTAACCGATAAGATTAAGATTAGCATACTGAAACATGATATGCTTCAACCAGCCATCGAAAATCACAGAGAATATATTGCAAGCCAAACACTTGCAGAAGATATTTGCATGGTAAGTTCAATGCCCTGCGGATCATCATCAAACGTTGAACTCGATGCTGATTTAATTACGTCTATAAAAGTGGAAAAGATTGTTTCCTAATATTGTTTTAATCGTTTTTTTACCTATATTTAGAAAAAATTTTTAGTCATGGCAGAAAAGACAAGATATTCAGATGAGGAGTTGGCAGAATTCAAGGATATTATTCTGCAGAAACTCGAGAAGGCAAGGAATGACTACGATATCCTGAAGAGCGCCATCACCATGAGCGAGAGCAACGATACTCAGGACACATCGCCTACATTCAAGGTGCTTGAGGAAGGTGCTGCAACTTTATCGAAAGAGGAAGCCGGGAAACTAGCCCAACGTCAAATAAAATTCATTCAGCACCTTGAGGCTGCGCTTGTTCGCATCGAGAACAAAACCTACGGGTTATGTAGAGAAACTGGGAAACTTATCGATAAAGAAAGACTCAGGGCCGTTCCACATGCAACACTTAGCATTGATGCAAAGAACAACCAGAAGTAATAAATTACCTTAAAAATATCCCGAGAAGTGGCAGTCCAATTGTGTCACTTCTCTTTTTTTTATAGCTTTACAAGCTAAATTTTCATTCGTGCTGGCATGAAACTATCATTACGAAGCAAATCAATTATTATTGTTAGCCTTGTGCTTATAGCCGATCAGGTTAGCAAATTCTGGATTAAAACCCACATGAGGCTTGGCGAAGAGTTCAACGTACTTGGAGGTTGGTTTAAGATACACTTCACAGAGAACGCAGGGATGGCCTTTGGCATGGAGCTATGGGGAGCCTACGGCAAGCTAGCTCTTAGCCTTTTCCGCATAGCCGCCATCGTGCTAATTTGCTTCTACCTGGCATGGTTAATTCGGAAAAAAATGCCAACGGGAGTTGTGGTTGGTATAACTCTGGTATTGGCTGGTGCCATTGGCAATATGATTGATAGCGCTTTCTTCGGATTAATATTTAACGAATCGTACTTTGAGCCAGCAACCATATTCCCTGCCAACGGAGGCTACGCAAGTTTCCTGCACGGTAGAGTTGTTGATATGTTGTACTTCCCAATTATTAACACAACGTGGCCTACATGGGTTCCTTGGGTTGGTGGCAATGAGCTAATTTTCTTCAGGCCCGTTTTCAACATTGCCGACTCGGCAATAACCATGGGAGTAATTTATCTACTTCTTTTCCAACGAAAAACTATTTTTGAACATCACGAGTAGAAAATGGTTGACAAACGCTATGCGATAATTGTAGCCGGGGGATCGGGGGTACGAATGAACGTTCGTACACCAAAGCAGTTTCTTTTACTAAACGGCCTGCCCATTTTAATGCATACCATCAACCTATTCCAATCCATAAATCCGTTGCCTGAAATTGTTTTGGTTCTGCCTGATAATCAGTTTGAAACATGGGAAAAACTATGCCACGAGTACACTTTTAATGTTCATTATAAACTGGTTGCAGGAGGAGAAACCCGGTTTCATTCGGTTAAAAACGGGCTTAATGCAATCGATGGCGATGGCCTTGTAGCCATACACGACGGCGTTCGTCCGCTGGTTAGCATGGCAATCATTGAAAATTGTTTTAACGTTGCAAAACAAAAAGGGAATGCGGTGCCCGCAATTCAGCCGCACGAAAGTGTTCGGGTAGGCTCCCCAGAAAGCAGCACTGCAGAAAATCGGGAAAACATCTGGTTAATCCAAACCCCCCAAGTATTTCGGGTTAACACCATAAAAACATCCTATCAAACCAATTTTTCAATCTCCTTTACCGATGACGCTTCGGTTGCCGAAGCTTCAGGGGAAAAGATACACTTAGTGCAAGGCGACAGGGAAAATATAAAGATTACCACTCAACTGGACCTGATAACTGCTGAAGAATTGATACGAAAAGGAGCCACAAAGTAGCCTACAATTCCTTCTTCAGGTTTTGGATCAGTGAATTTAAACTTTCAATATACTGCTGCTGTCTTTCCATTCGTTCAATTTGGCTTTCAACCTCGGAAATAACAAGATTTTTTTTTGTGCTTGTTGAATCTTTCGAGACGTAAACAGGTTCACCGTCATCTTTACCTGTCTCAATAATGTAATTATCGTTTGTCCCAATAAACATTTTTCCCTCCCCATCGCATAGCCATAGAGGGTTAACCCGAAACTTTTTTATTAAGTTCCTTAGAAGCAAGGAGCTGATACCTGCCTTCCCCCGTTCAACGTCGGAGTATGATCCTTGCTTAATTTCGAGAGCTTCACTTAACTCTCGCTGTGTTAATCCTAAAAACTTTCGAATTTCTTTTAACCTATCGCCTTCGGTCATAACAAATACTGAAATCGTTTTCAAAAAATAACTAGAATGAACAAAAATAAAATAATATATTGATAAGTTTGCATAAATTGTTTTCTCGTTCCAATAACTATAAGAAAAATGCTTGAAAAAAAACAAGCCGAAAAATTACAGAAACTTACAAATCTTATTCAAGAGAATGAGAAAGGGCTTGACCAGCTTCTAAAGACCATTATCGACTCAAGTAATAAACTTCTGCTGATTGTTTCCGAGGGTAAGGTTCTCTATTCCAATCACATTACATTGAAAACTATTGGATACACAAACACAGAGTTAAAAAGTAAGCTTATTGATGAGCTATTTACATCTAACCAGCCAGTACAGTTAAAAAACTACATCTCAATGGCGGTTAGCCTTCGAAAGAAACACAAGGAACCTCTGGTGTTAAAGCTAAAATGTAAAAACGGAATTGAAAAATGGTACAAACCAGAATTCTATAGGTGTTTTTGGGAAGGGAAAGTATCAATTCTTATTTCGCTACACGATATAAACAGTAAAAGCAATGTAGAGGCTAGCTCCATTGATGATGTGAACAGAATTGCTTTGGCGCTAAAGGCTTCCAATAGTGGAATTTGGGACTATAACATAAAAGCCGATGAGCTGTATATCAGCCCCGAGTTTTTCAATATGTTAGGCTACGAGCCAAATGTTGTTGAAAATTCCCACGAAAGCTGGCTAAATCACCTTCATCCTGATTCTCTTGAAGCATACAAGAAACTTGAGAAAGAGATAGTGTCCGGAGAAAAATCTTCAATTTGGTGGGACTACCAAATTAAAAACGCTGAGGGAAACTATATCTGGCTTCTAGCTATCGGTCAGGTTATTGAGTGGGACAACAACGCAAAACCAATGCGCATACTTTCGTTTCACTTAAACATTGACGAGAAAAAACGCTATGCTGTAGAAAGAGACAGGTACCAGGATACACTCAGAGGATTCATTAAGAATTCGCTCGATGGTTTTGCTATAATTGATGAAAAAGGCGTTGTAAAAGAGTGGAATCCTGAAATTGAACGTATAACACGTATCAGTTCCGAGCAAATACTAGGGAAGTATCTTTGGAACGTAACTCCAAATGATATAAATGATGAGTCCCCCTTTATATCTACCCTTAGCACCATTTTCTCAAACATCTCACGTTCCCACTCCAACCCATACGAAGGAAAAGTACAAGAAATTTCAATTGCCACCCCCGAAGGAAAGGAGCTCCTCCTTCAGCTAATTATTTTTACAATAAATACTGATAGCAGGAAGAAGATTGCCATTACAATGAAAGACATTACCGAAACCAAACTCGCTCAAAAACGAACCGAAAAGAGTGAGGAACGGTTAAAGCTTTCCCTTTCTGCGGGTCATCTCGGAATCTGGGATATTGACTTTATGTCGAACGAAGTGTACATATCGCCCATGGCATTCACCCTCCTCGGCTTTATGCCTTTTGAAGTTGAACCCACAAATAGCAACTGGAAAAATAGAATTCATCCCGACGATTTTGAGCAAGCAAACAACTGTATTAACAAGCTCCTTTTTTCGGGAGGATCCTACGAGATGGAAATTCGAGTACAGAAAAAGGATGGATCATACATTTGGATTCTGTCAAAAATTAGGGTAATAAAAGACGAACATGGGAAAACAATTCGTGCCAGCGGCACAATTTCCGACATTTCGCGGCAGAAAAACAATGAGAATGAACTCCGGCAAAAGAAGGATGAACTATTGAAAAATATTGCTCAACACGAACTTATTTCAGATGTTTCAATAATACTCAACACTAGCAAACCCTTTTTCGATAAGAATAATGAAGTGCTTAAACTCCTTGGACACTTCACAAACGTTAGTCGTGTGTATATTTTCGAGAACAGCCCCGACCAATCCTACACTGTAAACACCTACGAATGGTGTAATCAAGACATTGAACCTCAAATTGAAAACCTACAAGAAGTCCCCCTTAACATTATTCTTAGTTGGGCTGCAGGAAAGGACTACATGACCTCCATCAACCTACGACAGGATTTGCCCGAAGAATTTGCAGACATGATGATTGAGCAGGGAATACAATCGTTCCTCATTTTCCCGCTCTATGTTGGGGGAAAACTCCATGGCTATATTGGTTTTGATGAGTGCAAGCATCAACGAAAATGGGAAAAACCAGAAATTGAGCTGCTTAAATCAATATCAAACATCATTTCGTTTGCTTACGAGCGTGAACTTGCCCAGAAACACTATCGGCAGAATGAGCTTCGCTACCGCGAACTTACCGAAAAGCTCCCCCAAATTGTTTTCGAAGTTTCGGTTGATGGAACCCTCCTTTTCTTAAATCAGGTTGGCTGCTCGTTCTTTGGTGTCGACAAGGAAATGATTTCAACTGGAATTCCCATTAGAAACTTTTTCCCAGAAAACGAAGTAGAGAAACTTGAAACCATTCGCGATTCCGCTACTCTATCGGAAGAGCTTGAGGGAATAAAACTGTCCGTTATTGACGTAAATAATCAGGAAAGAAACATTAACGTCTACGCACGGCCCCGAATTGAAAATTCCGAAATTGTAAGCTACTCGGGGTTAGCCCTTATAATGTAAAAGTTAACACTATGTACCGTACTGTTGAAGTAAGATGCAGGAAAACCCGTAACGAATTCCTACAGCTTCCTGTAAAACTTTACCGGAACTACCCTAACTGGATTCAGCCACTCAACACAGATATCGAAAGGGTTTTCGACCCCAAAAAGAATAAACAGTTCAGAAATGGCGAGGCCATTCGGTGGATTTTAATAAACGATTCGGGCGAAACCGTTGGAAGAATTGCCGCATTTATCGATTATCCCATTGCAAAAAATAACACGCAACCCACGGGTGGAGTAGGATTCTTTGAGTGTATAAACTCTCAGGATGCTGCGAACCTGCTCTTCGACAAGAGCGTTGAGTGGCTTGCCTCCCGTGGCATGGAGGCCATGGATGGCCCAGTTAACTTTGGCGATCGCGACCGCTGGTGGGGACTCCTGGTTGAAGGCGACTTCGAGCCAAACTACTGCATGGATTACCATTTACCCTACTACAAAAATCTTTTTGAAAGTTACGGGTTTAAACTTTTTTTCAGGCAGCTTACCTACCATCGCTACATAAACCCTGAGAATGTTGATCCGGTAATATGGGATAAGGCAGAGCGCGTTGCCAGCAACCCGGCGTACAGCGTTCGGAATATAAGCAAAAATAACCTGAAGAAATTTGCCAATGATTTCAGGGTTGTTTACAACAGCGCCTGGGGGCGCTTTAGCGGAGTGAAGAAAATATCCAAACCTCACGCACTGGCACTGCTAAAAACCGTAAAGCCTATCCTCGATGAACGCTTGGTTTACTTTGCCTACCACAACAACGAGCCCATTGGTTTCTTCATAATGATTCCCGATTTGAACCAGGTTGCAAAGTTTCTAAACGGAAAATTCAACCTCTGGGCTAAACTTAAGTTGCTATACCTGCTCAAAGTAAGGAAGGTTTGTAAAAAGGCAATTGGTCTGATTTTTGGTGTTGTTCCCGAACACCAAGGCCACGGAATTGATGCCGCCATGGTTGTTGCGTTCTCGAAGTGGGCGCTGCGTAAGGATTTCCCTTACACCGAGCTGGAACTAAACTGGATTGGCGAGTTTAACCCGCCCATGCGGAAGGTTGCCGAACAAATTGGCGGAAAGGTGAAGAAAGTGCACGTAACCTACCGCTACATGTTCGACCAAACCAAGGAGGTGGTTCCATACCAAAGAGAAGTGTAACTTTAAAAATACCAGTGATGTCGTTAAGAATTAAACTATTTGCATTCCTAGCATTCGTATGTTTGAGCGCTCTTGCTCAACGCGACATTGAGCCATCGCTCGTTTTTTCCGACACGGTAAACTACCACTTCTCGGGCGAATGGCAGTACCTATCAACCGATATTTACCTTTTCAATGGCGAAAAGTTTAGCACGCTAATTAATGAGCTCGATTTTGTTAGGCAGGGACAGGAGAACCGGGGCGGACTATTCCGCCGAAAGAGTTCGCTTTCCGAGGAGTACCTCGAGTACCTTTTTATTACCGCCCGCCTCAAAAACGTTAAGTTTTTTGGCGATAACGATGTTACCTACCCTTTGTATAACTTCCAGATTTCAAAGGATAAAGATGAGAAGTACCGAACTTTCGTGAGCGACAACATCGACTACGTTAGGCTAATCGATAACCTTCCGCTTTACTCCGCCAGCGATTTTATTGATGCCGAAATTAAGGTTCGAGCCATAACCAACAACGACAGGGACCAAATTTTAGGGCTGGTTGCCTCGCAGCTGCAAAGCCTTTCGAAAATACAAACACCTACCAATGCCCTGTTGGGCATAATTGGAGAGTTCGGGAACTTCATTGAGGCCAACACAAAAAAGAAGGAGTACCGGTTCAGCTCAACCATTCGCCTATTCGAACAGAAAAATTTCGATACCCGCCTCCACTCAATCCGGGTTTACGCGTTGCTCACCAGCAATAGTCAACCCGTTCGAATTGAAACAGGCCCGCTGGAAAGTTTGCTCGATACGGTTGACAACCCCGAAGTAAACCGTCAACTTCTGGCCACGCTGCTAAACTACCAATCGTACCCGCTAATTGTAGTGGCAAACTACAAGTCGTTGTACAAAATGGAGCAGGTTTCGGGCGATGAGGTTAACTTCGCCAACATTGAGAAGCGCAAAATAAAAATCGAAACCGACTTTAAGGCCGGACTTATAAATGTTGAAACCTACCGCCAGGAGAAGGATTTCATCGGTTTTATCACAGTTTTTGCCCACTTAAAGAATCATCTTGAAGTATATAGCCTCAACTTCCGAACCGGAAACACAGAGGCCATTTCAGGGGAACTGTTCAAACTAACACAGTACTACCGCCAGCTGAATAAAACCTATAGCGAAATTAAGGAGAAATACAAGGGCAACAGCACGTTCCAAAGCGTTTTTAGGAAAGAGTACGAATCGATTATGGCGTACGCATCGCAGTACCTTAACGAGGATCACAACCTAAAAGGCGTAAAAAGCCTGGTAAGCACAATGCTAAACCTTGAAAACCAAATTCTTCCGAAAACAAACCCGGAACTAGAAGAAACCATTACTGCACTACGGTTTGCTGATGTTTTCAAACCCCACCACACATCAAAAACCATTGAGGGTGAGCTAATAAAAATTAACACCGAAAAGCTCGAACAAAGGCTCTACCGTGAATCGTACGAAGATGCTGTTAATAAACTAAATAATGTCGTTCCCAGCTATACGAACAAAAGCGCTTCCGATGAACTTCGGAATTTGCTGCGAAATACTGCCTGCCAGCTTTGCAGGCAAAAAGGGTTTGAGGCAATTAGCGCCTACAATTTACGGTACGAAGAGTTCGAAAAACGCAATGCGCTGAATACACGCGACAGCCTCGTAACTCAGCTACAACCTTGGATTTTTGAACGTTTGCAGCAAATTCAGCTGATTCGTGAAAACATAGCAACTGCTTTCTCTGAAAGCAAACCATCGGAAACACAGGTTTACCTTACTGAAAAGTTACAGGAAGCAGAGCGCGACGTAAAAAACCTTCAAGAACTAACCCGCATTGATGCCTCGCAACGCGAACTTTCCATTGTTGAAAATCTTAACTCGAAACTCACGTCAACCAAGAATCAGGCGCAAACTACGTTCGTTTTAATTTGCAGCCTCAAACCCGATGTTTGCCAAAAACCAGAGCCTCCGAAGGAAATTGAGAAGGACCAAAAAAGGGAAAATCTGTCGAAAACATTCAGTGCAGAAAACGAGCTGGTTCGGCAAACCGACGTTTTTATCGCAATCTTCGAATTTCAGGTAAAATCCATCGCTTCAAACGAGCCAAATGAGGAGCAAGGCCGCAAGCTCGATTCTGCCAACTCACTCATTAAGCAGTTAAATGTGGCAAATAAGCTTTACTCCGAAAACCTTGAGGATAAAGTGAAGCTGAAGAGCGTTGAAATTGAGATAAACTCGCTTGTTCGGGAAATAAGCGACCTGCTTAGCGAGCTGGAAAAAAGCGACAAAAATTAACCACTACGGTAGTGCCTAAACACAATATTGTAGGCAGCAATAAAGAAGTAACGAATATCGGTCCATAGCGGACGCTTGTCGTACAAGTCGAAATACTTTTGCTCCGAGGCCTGAATCTCCTCAAGGGTTTTGGGGTTATCAACGTAGAAAGGGGGAACTAAGCCTGGTTTATACTTAATTCTTCGCTCCTGATGCTCCTTAGTGTAAAGGCTAAAATAGTGCTTGCTTAGCGGGCGAACGCCCACAATTTTCATGTCGCCCTTCAGGAAGTTAAAAATCATAGGCAGCTCATCAATCCATAGTTTCCGCATTAGCCTGCCAACGGTTGAAATCCTAAAATCGTTTTTGAACTTTCCGCCCTCCTGCAAATCGTGCCTCTGATAAACGTAATCCTGGATGTACTCAGCGTATGGGTGCATGGTTCGCATCTTGTAAACCTTAATAATTTTCCCACCCTTCCCAATACGCTTCAGCTTCACCAGCGGGCCGTAGGTAGCCTCAAGGTCGAAGGCCGGGTTTTTTACCTTTACGGCTATCACAAAAAAATGCTTGTCGATGAAACGTTCATCCAGCACCTCGAAGCCACAGGAGTAAATTCTTCCTAGCACCTCAGCGCGGCTAAGAACCCGGTTTTCACCACGTGTAAGTAGAAAGTAAATTCCTTTGGTGAGAGAAAACTTTGGAAAAACCCGCTTCAAAATATAATCGAACGTGTAGAAAATGTAGTTGATAACCGGGGGATACTTATTCAGTATTCGCTTTTTCCGCAAATCCTTGGTTTCGGCCATGCAAACAAAAATGCCTCCCTTAGGAAGCTTGCTATTAACGGATTCGAAGAACTTATTAATCCACCTTATATCATTAATCCTCTTTAAGTTTACTATTGTTTTAAAGAAATTGTTGAGCTGGTTATCGATGTTGAACTTCGTTGTGGTTGAAACAATTAGCGTTGATTCAACAGCAAGATTCAGGTTACGTTTAAAGTAAGTGTAAACATCTTCTCCAAGCTCATTTATAATTGCTTGCCTTACTGCTCGCTGCCGAGCAGGGTTAATGGGTTCATCCGTTTCCTTTTTAATTGCAGTATCTGAAATTACCGAATCTTTCTTTGCACGATATGGTTCATCGGCAATTTCGTGGCTCTGCTTAAAAAGGAACCACGCCCCAAAAACAATAAACTCGAAAAGTGTTGCGATACCGGTAGTTCCAAACACTACTAACCTCGAAAAATTGTAGGTTAGAAAAAGGTACATTAGCCAGGTTGCGAGGGCAAGGGTAACGGTATTGCTAAATACAATTTTTCGTGCGAAAGGGGAAAAATCCTTCCCCTCGGGAGAATACTTTTCAAAAAAGAAGGAGGAAACAGTCCATATTGCTGAAAAAATTGCAAGCGATATTGAATACCTTTCGAAGTAACTGGTAATGGGCCCCGTTTTAATCCATCCAATAATACTGAAAGCAATAACAATTAGAACTAAATCCATCAGTATTAATGCTGTCCTACGTGGCCTACCCCTTTTCATGCTAATTGAAAATGCTTTGCTCCATCAAATTTAGTAAATCATTTAGATTGCTTCGCAAAAAAACAATCTAATAATTTGTTTTAGGAAAGAATCTGTTGGTGGTTCCAGGGCTAAAATCACTCCCCTCAAACTGCACCAGGCTCAGGTTGGAAACATTTTTCTGATTAATTATTTGGAATATCGTACTGCTTTTCATGCGTTTAGCCAAATACTCCTGCTCTGTTTGACCCGGTGTTGGAACCAGCAAAGCACTCCGATTCAGAGCCAGCAAATCCATAATTGTGCTGTATCCTGCTCTGCAAATTACAAACTTTGCTCCCCGTAAAACCTTGGCAATACTCTCATCGTCAAGGTTGGGCTCAATGGTAACATACTCATTTAGCTGAAACGTACTATTGTTTAAAGGTTGCCCGGCTATAATTAATGTTTTTACTTTTTCACGAACTGATAATTTAACTACTTGCTGCTCAAGAATGGTTCTATGTGGCTCAGGGCCAGAAACCATGGCAACAAGTTCCCACCTTTTATCGGCTTCAACGTTTTTCAACTCCGAGAATCGAGAGAGCAACCCAATTCTTATAGAATTTTTTGGCAACCTCTGGGGTTGCGATAGCTTTCCGGAAAAAGAAAAACCTTCCGGATTATCGGGAATCCAGCATTCAGTAAATTGTTCAGCATGCCTTCTTACAAAACGTTCGCCAACTCTTTTCAGAAAGCCAAAGGGTTTTGGAAAAATTGGGCTTAGCTGGTGCGTTACCAGTACGCAGGGAATTTGGTTTGAGAACAGCCCATACCTGTTATCCGAAATAGTAAGATTGATACTGTGCTTTTCCAGGATTTGCCGAAACTCCCTCTTCTCCGATGCTGTGCGCAAAAAAACTTTAATTGCAACCAATGCTAGGTAAAGAATCTGAAACCGGGAGGAAGATAGCCTAACAGAGAAGGATGGGAAATGGATGCACTCAACGCTCGGAAACCTTTTCTTTACAAACTCATTCGTACTCGCATCTCCTGCAATAATCACCGTACATCCTTTGCGAAGCAAAAAGGTTACTACCGGAACCATACGGCTTGCATGACCCAGTCCCCATCCTAAGGGACAAACCAGCACCCGTTCCGTTCCCTTAATCTCCATGTTAACCTGAAACCTGAACCGGAATTCCCAGCATTTGAACCCTGAGCGCAATTTTCTCAAGCTCACTATGCGGAACTTTTATTAGCGTATCAACCGGGGTTGAGCGGGCAATGGTGTAAACCATAACCTCCTTGGGCTTTAGCTCTTTAACAATTTTTATCCACTTCTCAACCTCCCGAGGAGTTGCATTATCAACCTCTTTGCCATTGAAAATTCCCCGAACAAAGAGGGTTTGAAGAGTAAAGTTTCCTTCGAACTGCTTTAGCTGCTCTACAATTTGCTCAACCGAAACGGGTTTCTTAGGCTGGTTCAGCAGCTTAATGGTATCGTCGAAGCCCGAGTCGAGCTTAAGAATATTCTGGTCGATACGCTTTAAGGCTCTAATCACGCTATCCTTGTGCAGCATGGTTGAATTTGAGAGCACAGCAATGCGTGCGTTGGGGAAAAACCTATTCCGAAGATTGATGGTATCGTCGATTATTCCTTCAAATTCGGGATGTATGGTTGGCTCACCGTTACCGGCAAAGGTTACCACATCGAGCACCTCGTTTTTACTTGCCATGCTTTCGAAACGTTGCTGCATACTCCCCCGAACCTCCTGCCGGGTTGGTAACTTAGCGCTGGAGGCGCTATGTGTCCATCCGCACTCGCAGTAAATACAGTCGAAGTTACAAATTTTCGAATCGGTTGGGAGTAAATTCACACCCAGCGACACACCAAGCCTTCGGCTTCGAACCGGGCCGAATATTATCTCATCAAAAAGGAATGTTGCCATGTTGTATGCGTAATAAGCACCAAAGGTAAGAAAGTTTAAACGATTCTTCTTAAAGATTATTTACAGCTAAACTAACCTTTTTACCCGGCTGTTGGGGAACGGTTTCATGTTCGTAAAATCGAAGGGAGAAATCAAGTTTAACCCGGGCGATTTGCCAACGTCAATGCTTCCCATCTCATCGTCGAACCGAAGCGCTTTTGCACCATTTATGGTTGCCCAACTTAAAACTTCTGAGAAAGGGATTTCAGGGAAATATTCTGAAATAATTTGCATCTGCTCAAACACTGAAAGTGTTCCCGACGAGGCGAGGCTATCGGTGCCCAGCGCGATGCTACCTGCCAACTTTCGAATCATCCTGACATCAGGTAACTTTCCTTCTATAAAAAGGTTTGATGCCGGGCAAAGTACAAAGGTTAGCTTCGAGAAGCGACGCCCCAGCGTAACGGCATCTTCCATGTTCAAAAATGTGTTATGAACCAAAAGAATACTTGAATTGGCATGTAGGTACTTTGCCACAATATCCGCAGGTGTTAACGATGGAACCGACCCTATTGGAAGCCCCCAGGAGGTAAACGTTTGGGCTAATTCCCCCTGCTTTTGTTGTGTGAAAATTTCCTCCTGCCTGCTTTCAGCAAAGTGAATTGATATAAGTTTATTATTTTCAACCTCTTTCTGAAGCAAGTTCCATAGTTCTTCTGAAAGCGTATAGGTTGAATGCGGGGTAATGCATGAGTAATCCGATGGCTTTAACCCGGGAATGTCTCTCAAAAATTGAGCCCGCTCAATAATCAAGTCGGCCTTTTCGGGGTCAAGCCCAAGAACCTCAATTAGGTTTGCAAAACAAATGGAGCTACTTTGTTTCGCAAAAAAACTGTCGGAGGTATTGCAGATATCGGCAACCGCTACCGTACCAAGCCTGTGCATATCGTTGAGCGCTCTTTGAATGAAAACTTCGGAATCGTCCGAATTCTCAATTCGCAACCTTCGAACCTGCTCAACGAATCCGGCAAGCCCCGTTTCTCGTTTTGTTTTTCCTTTGAAGTGGGAAAGTTCGGTATGGCAGTGAGCGTTAATAAACCCCGGTACAATTACTCCGTTATGAAATTCCGTTGAAGCGAGTTCCGCTCTATCACCCTGGGGGTTAATAACTTCAACTACCTTCCCATCGTTGTTCACCCCGACAATTCCATTGCGAATGGGTTTCCCCGAAACAGGGAATACATAATTTGCTGAGAAACGGTGCATGAATAGCAACTTTGATTCTAGGGTTCCACCCTCTGTTCAACCCGCTCAATGCGCGATACATTGTAGCCCAGCGAGCGAGCCTTCTCAACCAATCGGTTGTACTCCTCCTCAGGCATTTGCGGTGTTCGGCTAAGAATCCAGAGGTAGTTTAGCGAGTAGCTTCCAATCAAAGCCCATCGGTACTCCTCGTCCAAATCGAGAATCAGGTAATCGCCCCCAAAGGGCCAGAAGAAGTAAACTTTTAGCCTACCGGGCTCGTTTGGATTGGGGACCTTTGCGAAACCTTTGGCACGTTTCAGCTTCCCATCGAGAGAATTCTTGTAACCCTGGTTTAGCACTTCAACCTTTCCGTTCTTCTTCAGTTTATAGGTTGCGGTAACGCCAACCAAATCCTTCTCGAAAGAGTGTGGGAAACGGCCAATCTCGTACCATGTTCCCATGTACCTTTCTAAATCAACGTTTTTTACTGTTTGCATGGTTACATTCCCGTTTTTAGTTTGCGATGAGCAACCGGCCACAATGAGAGAAAAAATTAGCGCGGTAATAATTCTGTTCATAGTATAATCCTCCTTACTTTAGAGTTTCCCTATAAAACGAAGGTAGTAAACAACATTACGGCGAATCCTATTACAAAACCAGCATAAATCTGCGAAGGTTTGTGAGCATTTAGCGCTAACCTTGCCCAAGCAACGATGCCCGAAACAATAAATGCGATAACAATGAAGTAGGTTAAATCGGTATAAAAAAGGTGCGATAGGGAGAAAATAAATCCTGTAAGTCCCCCAACGCCAATCATGTGAATGCTTACTTTCCACCATATTGAAATAAACATTGCAAGTGCTATTGCAATGGAGGCTCCCAGTATAAATGCGGCTATGGAACCCGGCAGTGGGAGCTTGCTTAAAAAGTAGAACGTAAAGAAGTAGGGAATTAATGTAAAGGCCATTGGAATAATTCGCTCCCTGCTTTCGTGCATCTGTATGCTTTTAATAATGCCGAAACGGTAGAAAAGCGGAATCATAAGTAGAGGAAGGGCAAACGTATTTATAACCAAAACAATTACAATTAAACGTTTTGCCTCAAAAGGCAGCATTGAGATGTACGAATTAACCGAAAGGGCAATTGCCAACCCAATAGTTGGCATCAACAAGGGATGAAAAATGGCCGATAGTGTATGTGCGATACGTTTAGAAATCATGAATTAGCAAAGATTTAAAACAGTATTTCTTTTGAATGCATTCATTCAAGTATGCATTCTTTTACAACTCCTTTCTCAGTCGTGCCACTGGCAATCCCAGCTGCTCGCGGTACTTGGCAACCGTTCTTCTAGCAATGGGGTAGCCCTTCTCCCGAAGTATATCCATAAGTTTTTCGTCGGTAAGCGGTTTGCGCTTATCCTCGTTTTCGATACACTCCTGAAGGATCTTTTTTATCTCTTTGGTTGAAACCTCCTCGCCCGAATCGGTTTGCATGCCCTCGCTAAAGAAGAATTTTAGCGAGTATATTCCGAAATGAGTTTGAATGTACTTGCTGTTCACAACCCGCGAAATGGTTGAAATATCGAGACCCGTTGCTTCTGCAATGTCCTTTAGAATCATCGGCCGGAGTTTCGTCTCATCACCCTCGTCGAAGAATTCGCGTTGGTACTCAATTATAGCCTCCATGGTAAGCAGCAGCGTGTTCTGCCGTTGCCGTATTGCATCGATGAACCACTTAGCAGAATCGATTTTTTGCTTTACAAAAGCAACGGCTTCCTTATCCTGCTTGGTTGCCATATGCTTATTTGCGGCGTACGATTCTATCATCTCCGAGTACTCGCGGTTAATCTTCAAATCGGGAACGTTTCTGGCATTCAGGCTAAGCCGTAACTCTCCGTCGCTAATATCCAGAACGAAATCGGGAACAATATGCTGGGCCTCACGGTTATGTGGATCGTAAAATGAACCGCCTGGTTTCGGGTTAAGCTTTAGAATCTCGTCAATGGCACCCTTTAACTCCTCATCGGTGAGGTTTAATCGGGTTTGTATTTTATCGTAGTGCTTTCGGGTAAACTCGTCGAAAAAGTGCTTAAGAATTTTGCGCGCCAGCGCAATCTCTGGGATACTTTGGTTTTTTGCCTGAATTTGCAGCAGCAAACACTCCTGCAAATCGCGGGCGCCAACACCAATGGGGTCAAAATCCTGAATGATATACAGGAGCTTCTCCAGCTCATCCTCGTCGGTTTCAACTCCGAGCGAGAAGGCTAAATCATCGGCAATGGCCGAAAGCTTTCGGCGCAGATAGCCATCGTCGTCGAGGTTTCCAATCAGGTACTGAGCAAGTCCTCGCTGCCTGTCGTCAATAACCCGTAAGCCAAGCTGATTCTCAAGATGCTCATGGAACGTTGTTCCAACTGAAAAGGGTATGTCCTCGCGCTTATCGTCCTTTGAATAGTTGTTTGCTGATAACCGGTACGATGGAGTGTCGTCATCGCCCATGTAATCCTCCAGCGTAAACTCATCATCATCCCTATCCACGCTCTCTTCAGTAAGAACCTCCTCCTGACTCTGTTCTTCGTTAACCTCCTGTCCCTCTTCGAGCGTAGGGTTCTCCTCAAGCTCCTTTTTTATACGCTGCTCAAGCTGCATGGTAGGAATCTCCAACAGCTTAATAACCTGAATTTGCTGTGGCGATAGTTTCTGAAGTAGCTTCTGTTGTAACCTTTGCTTAAGCATTTTATGTATGTTTGCTAAATCTAGAATTCACAGTTTTTGGGAGTTCTTGGGAACGGAATTACGTCCCTAATATTCGCCATTCCCGTAACGAAAAGCAGCAACCTCTCAAAACCTAGTCCAAATCCGCTGTGGGGAGCAGTTCCAAACTTCCGGGTATCGATATACCACCACATTTCTTCCTCGGGAATCCCCATTTCGGCTATACGTTTCTGGAGGGCATCAAGGTTCTCCTCGCGTTGGGATCCTCCAATTATTTCACCAATTTTTGGGAACAGCACGTCCATGGCACGAACGGTTTTACCATCGCCGTTCTGTTTCATGTAGAATGCTTTTATCTGCATTGGATAATCCGTTAGGATTACAGGTTTTTTGAAGTGCTTCTCAACCAGGTAGCGTTCGTGCTCGCTCTGCAGGTCGGCGCCCCAGAAAACCGGGAATTCCCATTTTTGATCGGCTTTCTCAAGAATTTCAATGGCCTCGGTGTAGGTAAGGCGAACGAACTGGTTTTCGGCAACAAACTTCAACCGCTCGAGCAGCTCCTTGTCCCACATTTTGTTGAGGAAATCCAAATCGCTCTTGCAGTGCTCCAATGCGTAACGAATAAGGAATTTGAGGAAATCCTCGGCCAAATCCATGTTATCGGTAATATCGTAGAACGCCATTTCGGGTTCAATCATCCAGAACTCGGCAAGGTGGCGCGGAGTGTTTGAATTTTCGGCGCGGAAAGTAGGGCCAAAGGTGTAGATTTCTGAAAGTGCCAGAGCCGCCAACTCGCCCTCGAGCTGTCCCGAAACGGTTAATTTTGCTTCTTTACCGAAGAAATCTTCAGTAAAATCAATTTTCCCGTTCTCTCCTCGCGGAGGGTTCTCCATATCGAGGGTGGTAACCTTGAAAAGCGCACCGGCTCCTTCGGCATCGGAACCAGTAATAACCGGCGTGTGGATGTAGCAGAATCCCTTGTCGTTAAAATACTTATGAATTGCATACGCCATGGCGTGGCGAATACGGAGCACCGCTCCGAAAGTATTTGTACGTGGACGCAAATGTGCTATTTCGCGCAAGAACTCTAAGCTATGCCCCTTTTTCTGAAGAGGGTAAGTTGCAGCATCGGCTTTCCCGTAAATCTCAATTTGGCTTGCCTGAATCTCTACAGGTTGTTCTGTTCCTGGAGATTCAACCAATTTCCCTTTTACTGCAATACAGGCTCCGGTATTTACATCTTTCAGAAAATCATCCCCAAAATTCTGAACATCGGCTACCACCTGAATATTATGTATGGTTGATCCATCGTTTAGCGCAATAAACGCAACGTTCTTATTGCCACGGCGAGTTCGAACCCAGCCTTTTGCAACCACTTCCTTTCCTACCTCTCCCTTCGAGAGGAGCTCAACAATTTTTACCCTTTTTTCAACTATCATAACTTTAAAAAATTAAAACAACCTATGCGCATCCACTAGTGCGGTAACGTACAAAAATAACCATTTTTATAAAAAAACACCCTTTAATGAAGGGCGTTTTAATAGTTGGGTATAATTTTTGTTATGAAAGAGTATTTTACCCTCCGTAGTATGTTGATAGCCTCTTTTTGAAAACCCTTTCGTTGGCCTCGTTAATGGCATCAATAAGCGCTTCAATTTGTTCAATACGAAGGTTCTGTTCCTCTGCCGAAATGCTTTCCTGGTCTCGAAATACAACGTAGTCAATTTTATATCCAACCTTATCGAGCACCATGGCAACTGCCGCATTATAATCGTCGAAAATGATAACAGTAGGCAGGTTGTTTAACCCGTACATTCCCACCGCGCTTGTAACTTTGTTTTGAATAAATGATATTTGATCGGCTCCCAAATATTTTGCGCCAAGCAAAAGCCGAACTATATCAATTTTGGCTACCTGATGGCGTTTCCCGCTACTTGTTAAAAGTTCGTAGTCCTTCTGTTTTGTGTTTATAAAGTCTTGAATAAACCTGTCGGGAATTCCCTGTAAATCGCGCAAATCATTTTCCTTCAATCGTTTTTTATACTCCTTCTGAGCAAGCTTCTGATCGTAGGGCATGTAGTACTCCCATTTTCGGGTTCGCTTATACGTATCGGTCATGGGCTTGGGCTTCCAATCGGTTACCGGCCTTTTCATTATCGGGTCGGTAAGGTTAAGCATGCCCGACTCGAGTGAGTAAACCAAGCAGTTAATGAAGTGAACGTAACCCCCGCCTAAATTTCCGTGTAAAGCTGACCATAAGGTTTTTGCCGGAGCAGTTTTTGCTGTATCGCCAGCCATATCTTCCTCGGGTTCAAGTTTACGATTCTTGATGTAGCTGATAAACTCCTCGTCGAAGCTAACCGGATAGTAGGTTGTTGACTGGTTTGTAGTATCGAGAACCAGGTCGCTGGTATGGTACAAACCCCGAACGTCCATCACGTAGTTGGAGTCGGTGGAGAGTTTTACGTGCAGGTTGTAATCGCGCCCCCACTTCATTTCACGTATTGAAGGCATTGCCGACTGCCCTGCCGAAAAAAACGGGCACATTAAAACTATGCAAACTCCAATAATCCAAACAGTTCTCTTTTTCATATCCCAAAGTTTTTCAACCTTAAATGTACGAAAAATTTAGTAGTGGAACTTCACTATAAGAAATGAAAACGGAAACCTGCTGCCGGCAAGAAGTAGTTAAAATCGGAGGTAAGTCCCTTATTGAATTTACCCTCAATAAAAAGGGTTGCATTAACAACTGAGGTTGTGGATACTTTTACACCCAATATTTTTTGTTCAACCCCAAAACGACCAACAATATCGGGATAGAAGCCGCTCTCACCATTGAACTTTCGGGAACCTACCTCACCGCCAACTCCAACGTATGGGTTTAGTGGCATACGAAAATACAGCTTCAAGTCGATTCCAGCCCGCATTCCGCCCATGCTCCAGGTTGGATTCCGGTTCTCAACAAACTTCGAAAGAATTAGCCCTTCCTGCGAAACCGAGGCGTCAACCGACATGCGTTTCGTAATGGCTATTGACTGCTTGCAAATTCGGCAAAGCCGGTAGAACTGGACGTGAACTCCAGTTGGCTCGCCAATATTGATGCCAACCCCAACCCGCCAACGTTGCTCGTACGACTGCTTGTCCTTTAGCCAATTAGTTTGCTTTCGGGGCTGTGAATTACTAGCGAACGATAAAAAAATGAGATTTAAAATAATGAGATGTTTAAGGTACCCAGTATACATGCCCCCCCCCAATTTTTATAGACAAAAACCATGAATATGTAAAAGTAACCAAAAATTGGTTATAATTAAACCAATGATTAACTTTGTTTCATCAAGATATTTATATAAAAGATGACCATGAAAAAATTTGTAATTATCCCTGTATCAATTCTTTTAATATTTCTATACTCCTGTGCTACCATTCTGTACGGAAGAAAGCAACGGGTTACAATTAATTCTGAGCCACAGGGTGCACAAGTTTATATTAATGGTGAAAACACCTACGAAACAACCCCCTGTAAAATTAAGATTGAAAGGAAACAGCCCAGAAACAGCAACCTAAAGCGTGAGGTTACTTACGAGCTAAGAAAAGAAAACTATAACTCGGTTGAAATTCGCGATGAAGCTCACAAAAACTACCTGGTTACTTACATGTCGTGGATTCTTTATGTAGTTCCAGGTGTAGTTGACCTGGCAACTGGTGCAAATAATTTGTACCAAAAGGAGCAGTTTGCAAAACTTTACCCCGTGGGGCAAGTTGTTGTAAAAACCGATACGATTGTTCAGAAAGAGATTGTTTACGTTGATAGAGGAACGGGCAAGCCCGAGTATATTTTCGAAAAGAAATCTGATGTTGATAGGGATATTCCTGTTACCTCATCCCTAAAAACAAGAAGATTCGCGCTTATAATCGGGAATGAGGACTACAGCTCCCATCAGGTTGGTTTAACTTCTGAGGTGGATGTTCAGTTTGCCCGTAACGATGCCAGCGCTTTCAAAGAGTACGCCATGAATGTAATGGGAATTCCTGAACGAAATATCACGTTCCTTCTCGATGCTACTTCAGGCCAAATGAAGCAGGCCATCACAAAAATGAACGCGATAATTAAAAGCACATACGGCGAAGCCGAAGTATTTGTTTACTATGCTGGACACGGATTACCCGATGAGGTTTCGAAGGAGCCTTACCTAATTCCTGTAGATGTTAGCGGGAAAAACGTTACCGACGGTATAAAGCTTGCCGAACTTTACCAAAAGCTTAACGAGCATCCAGTAAAGCGGGTTACTGTTTTTATCGATGCATGCTTTTCGGGAGGAGCCCGCGAACAAGGGTTACTTGCTGCTCGCGCAGTAAAAGTTCGCCCAAAAGAAAATCCCCTGAATGGGAATATGATTGTTTTTACCGCCAGTAGTGGCGATCAGTCATCGTTGCCCTACCACGATCAGAACCATGGATTTTTTACATACTTTCTGCTAAAGATTATCAAGGAGAAAGGACCCGATGTAACCTACAACGATATTGCCACTTACTTAAAGAAAAATGTGGAACTGGAAGCAATTCTTGTGAACGAAAAGGAGCAAACGCCACAGGTAAATGTAAGTCCATCACTAAACGATGATTGGTTAACCTGGTCGTTAAAATAGGTTGGTATAAAAATCAAAAAAAAGGGGCTTTCGCCCCTTTTTTGCTGTTAAGAAAAACCAACTAAAGCACGCCTTCATCGTAAGCTCTTTCACCATGGATTGAGAAGTCGAGGCCTTCGTTCTCCTCTGCTTCAGAAACCCTTACCCTTGTTACAAGGTTGATTAGATAGAGCATTAAGTAAGTAAATAGGAATGCGTATAAAGCGGTTCCAACAACAGAAATAACTTCCTTGAAGAAAAAAGAGTAGTTGCCAAATACCAAACCATCGGTACCTGCAGGATTAACACTTTTAGCAGCAAATACTCCTAAAAGAATTGTACCTAAAACTCCTCCCATTCCGTGAACACCCCAAACATCTAGCGCATCATCCCATTTCAACCTGTTTTTCAGTTGAACCGAGTAATAGCAAACTAATCCTGCTCCAATTCCAATAATTGGTGCGGCCCAAACCGGAACAAATCCGGCACATGGTGTTATTGTTGCCAAACCGGCAATTGAACCCGTTAACAATCCTACTAACTTTGGCTTGCGTGCGTGCATCCATTCAATTACAACCCAGGTAATTGTTGCAAACGATGCTGCAATATCGGTATTTATAAAGGCAAGCGTTGTAACCGAATCAACAGCAACCTCGCTACCAGCATTGAAACCATACCAACCGAACCAGAGTAAACCGCTACCAATTGCAACCAATGGAATGCTGTTTGGCGTTGAGTTTTTGTCGGTTCGAGGGCCAACGAAGAAAACAGAAGCCAACGCTGCAAAACCTGCTGTTGCGTGTACAACAATTCCTCCGGCAAAATCGAGAACTCCCCACTCGGCAAGAATTCCACCACCCCAAATCATGTGTACAAATGGATAGTATACAAGGATTTGCCAAAAGGTTAAGAAAATTAAGTACGATTTAAAGGTTACCCTGTTTACAAATGCTCCGGTGATAAGGGCTGGAGTAATAATTGCAAACATCATTTGGTAAGCAATGAAAAGATACTCGGGAATTTTTCCGTTTCCTGACCAAAGCATATCGGGAGTTATTCCCATAAGGAATGCCTTGTCGAAATTTCCAATAATTCCACCTTCGCCACCGCTGAAGCAAAGTGAGTAACCAAACATAATCCAGAGAACGGTTGTCCATCCAAGGGACACAAAGCTCTGAATCATAATTCCAAGAATGTTACGTTTTGATGCTAATCCTCCGTAAAAGAAAGCCAAACCTGGAGTCATCAGCATCACGAGGCTTGTTGCTAAAAGCATAAAGCCGGTTGATCCTGTTTCTAACATAGTTTATAATTTTTGGGTTAATACTGAGGTAAATCGATAAATAAAATCCTTATAATGAAATTCCTAAAACAAAAAATATTCTTTCTGCATCGGGGTTAAATATTAATGAGGTTGAAATTGGTAATGAGAATTTTTCGGTTACATCAATGGATTTTGATGCTGTTATTCCAAGATTTATCAAACCCATAGATTCATTTCCGTAGAATCCAATTTCGCCCTTATCCTCATCGGGATTGTCGAGCGCTGCTCCAATAAAGTAGTTTACATCAACACCTTTCACTGAATGCGCGTATCCCAGCTCAACGTATTTTGACATGAAAATGTCACCGGCTGAACCATCGTCGTTAATTTTGCGGGCATCGGCTCCGTAGAAATTCATCGCAAAAACCAACGAAATTGGGAATTGCTCTGGTCCACTATATCCCAAAGTAGCCTCGTAAAGATGTCCTGTTGAGTTTTTTCCGTAATCAAAGTATTTTGGACTTGTTCCATTATCGTCAGGAAAGAAGTAGTCGGTTAGGGTAACCGAAAACATTTCTGAGTATGAGTAGGTCAGGAATAAATCTGCCTCCTGAAAAGTTTGGGTTCCTCCAACGGAGTAAGCACCCCACGCGCCTACGCTGAGCGAATGTTTTTCGTTTCCGAACGAAAGGTCAAGTGCGGGCTGAATGCTGGGAGCATTTCCTCCAAGGTTCAATCCTCTCCAAACATAGCGGTTTGTGATATCAACCCCTAAAGAAAATGGTGATTCTTCTGTTTGTGTGGTTCCCTGCTCGGGTTCCTGAGCAAAAACGGTAAGGGCAATACATAGAACAAAAAATAGGAAAAGATACTTTCTCATAGCATGTACGTTTAGGTTTTACATGCTCCAAAAGTACCCCGTGGTTACTGGGATTTCAATAAAGGTTTCACTAAATTATGCCTACGTGATTTTCGTAGATTTGAAGTTTTTTATGGATCGACAATTTTATTGCGAATGGCAAATTTTACTAGTTCAACCGTACTTTTAAAGTTGAATTTCTGCATCATGTTGCTTTTGTGGGTTTCTACGGTTCTGATGCTTATGCACAGCCTGTTGGCAATATCCTGATTTGAGAGTCCCTCAACGTATAACCGTAAAATTTCTTGCTCTCTGGCTGTTAGCAAAGGAAGCGGTTTTACCTCAGTATCGTGCTGGTTTTTTGCAGAATTCAGGTAGCTGTTGAAAATTGTTTGCGAGATGGATGGACTGAAATATTGTTGCCCGCTGGCAACTGAAATAATTGCAGAAACCAGATCGCTCTTAGTAGTTTCCTCCTTCGAAAGATATCCCATTGCTCCGGCGCTCACAGCGTTATGAATGTAATCGGGAGTAATGTACATTGAAAGGATAATCACTTTAACTTCTGGAAATTGTTGAGAAATTTTTCGGGTTAGCTCAATGCCCGTCATGCAAGGCATGGAAATGTCGGTAATTAATACATCCACCGCATTCTTTTCGATGAAATCGAGAACTTCGGCGCCGCTTCTTACCGTTCCAACAACTGAAATGCGGGAATCGCTCTCGAGCATTCCTTTTATACCATCGAGAACAATTTTATGGTCGTCAACAAGTAGTACTCTTATCATTCCTCAACTTTTTGCGGGATCACAATCCGTAGCGTTGTTCCCGTTCCTTTCTCCGATTCAATAATACATTTTCCGCCTAGAAGTTCCGCGCGCTCTCTCATGTTGTAAATTCCAAAACCGCTGGAGCGACTTGTGGATTCGGGCGAAAATCCAACGCCATCATCCTCAACCATCAGCATAATTCTATCGTTCCCAACAACCAGTTGAACATTTACCTGCTGCGCCTTTGAGTGCTTTACAGAATTGGTGAGCGCTTCCTGAGTTATTCGGTAAAGATAAACAGAAGTTCGCTCGTTGATAGAAACCATTTCGCCAAGGCACGAAAATTTCACCTGAATTCCCGATGTTCTTGTAACCTCCGAGCAAAGATTGTTCAATGCATCGTTGATGCAAAGATCGCCAAGTGCCGGAGGGCGAAGATTCCCAGAAATTTGCCGAACCTCGGCAATCAGCTCTGCAAACTGCTTTTTTACGCTTTCGATGGTTTCGCCAACCGATTGGTTATTCTTCTCGTCGGCGGCTTCGAGCTGCAACTTTGTTGCAACAAGCTTTTGTCCTAACCCATCATGAAGTTCGCGCGAAATTCTTTTCCGCTCAAGTTCTTGTCCATCTATAATTGCGATGGTGCGCTTTCTTTGCTCGTTCTCCAAGGCTCTGGCAGCCTGCTTTCGAATGGAAATATCTCGCAGGATAAGAACCTCCATAGTTCTTCCTGAAAAATCGGTTGTAAATGCAGCAACCTCAATATCCAGCGTTTTATTTCCCTTTGTATCGATTGTAGTCTCAAGCGTTTCACCAACTTTTGGAACTTCCCTTATTAAGTCCTGAACCGGAATTTGTGTTATCTCCTCAAATGTTTTGTTTGTTAATTTCAGTGCGGCACTGTTGGCCAAATTTATTTTCCCCTTCTCGTGAATAATAATTCCTTCGGTTGTTGCATTGTAGAAAAGGTTGAGTCGTTCCTCGCGCTCGTACAAACCTTGTGTAATGCTTTTTATTTGGCTTGCCATTTGGTTAAACGAAGCACCCAGCGAGCCAATTTCATCACTCGCGGTGATGGGAACGCTAACATCAAAATTTCCTTCTCCAACCTTTTCGGTTGCTCGCTTTAGGTTCAGAATTGGCGTTGAAATGGTTCTGGAAATTATAATTGAAATTGTAAGAACGAAAAATGAGATAACCAGAAGTAAAAAGATTATATCATTCTTGAGCGCATTAACCGGTTTCATCGCTTCCAGAAAATCAATTTCCGAAAGAACCGCCCAGTGAAGCCCCGACACACGTAAGGGTTCAAATGAGCTGAGAACCTTTATTCCCCTGTAATCGTTAATTACCTCGGTTCCGGTAATTCCGCTCAGCGCCTTTTGAACTCCAATTGTATTTGCCTTAACGCGCAGAATTGCATTCTCAACGAATCGAGAATTTGTTCGGAGCAACGAATCGCTACCCACAATGTAGGCTTCGCCAGAATTTCCGAATCCGGTTTCAATTTCGTACTTTATTCCCAGCTGGGAGATGGAATCGGCATCGATTTGAAAAAGAATGGTGTACCTGCCTTGCTGCAAATCGTTTTTTAATGATGAAAGGATAAAGAGTGCTGGCCTTACCCCATTTTTTCCCGGAAGAACAACATCGTTAACAATTGGATTTTCTGACAGATTGCGCTCTTGAGTTACTTCTTCTGAAAGGTTTAAAATTGTTGTTTCAGAATATTTTACATCAACTTCTTCATCGGCAGAAAAAACCGTTTTACTCTGTGAATCTACCAGATACATGTTTACAAATCCGTACCTGTGAAATCCGGTTTTTTGCATTTTTTGTGATAGTTCAACCGATGAAATTGGCTCCCTGCTCGAATCGAACAAAAGATGAAATGTGGTAGACAGCGATGTAGCATTTTTCAACTTTTCGGTGAAGTACTGCTCAACCTGACTTTTCTTGAAAACCCTAACAGAGGTTAACTGATCAATGGTTCGTTTTAGCATTGCCTCACGGGTATAGCGAAAGTAGTATATCCCCAAAATAGTAATTGAGGAAATACTTACCAGAAGCGTAAGCGCAACAATTTTTGCTGTAATTGAGAGATTTCGCATGGCTGAACTGTGGTAAAAGTAAAAAATCTGTGTACTTTCTCCAACAGCCAGCAGAATCTATTTTCTACTCCCTAAAAAAATACAGCTCCGCCAAATTTCGAACCGAAAAATCGGCGTAGAATGCCATTGGACTGTAAAGCCTGTAATGCCCGCTTTTCTGCGAATTATCTGGAATGGAAAGGATTGGCTCAACCTGGTCGATGCGGTTGAAAAGTTCGCCCATGCTAAAAATTGCACGGTAGCCGTCAACCCCAACAACGCAAACTGTTCCGTTACGAAACCAACTTGCTGCATCGGCAGCAAAATATTCCATAACCTCACCACGGAGCGGAAAACCACGGAAGGTTGGCGTATCGTGATATCCCATGCCCAAACCAAAAAAAACAGATTTGTATACAATATCGCTCGGCGATTGCTCCCTAGCCTCAATTGTTTTTAGCAAAATATTATCAACCACAATATTTACGCTGGGACTGTACGGATTTTCTGGTTTTCGGTGAATTGGGTAAACTTTCCTGTCGAACGATTTAATTGTAATTCGAGTTGGATTTTCCAGCTCACGGTAGGAAAACATATCGGTGGCTGCAACCACTTTCCATGTTTTGCCGGTTGGATACTCAACTTCAATTTTATACGGCTTTACCTGCGCCACCTCAGTGGCAATTATTACCTGATGTGCAATGGGATTAAAGAAAATTTCGTTCCACGAGAAGGTTACGTTTTCGCCTTTATCGTTCTCGATAACTATGTACAAATCGGTTGCCGGACGGAACTCTTCCAGATTCTTTTTCTCAACAATAAACGGATTCAGTAAATCGAAAAGCGAGTAGCCCCTGTACCTGTATGCTCCCACAAAGTCAACCTTGCCGGAATCGCCCATGGTTGCTTGCTTGTAGAAAACTTCGCGCTTGTATAATTTGCGGAGTTTTACGTTTCCCGGATTCTTCACCTCTCCCTCAACGGTCAAATTTCCAACTTTTAGCTCGGTTTCATCGGTTTGATGAAAAAGGCTGTTCCCGTTTTTGTAGTATTTGCTGGTTGCCCCCGAAAAAGCATCGGGAAGAATGTTGCAGGAAGATGTACTTGCTGCTATTGCCAAAACAATGAAAATGTGTTTGTGTCTCATAACTCCTAGTGTTATTGATTGATTGACTGATTGTTTAATTGATTGACTGATTGCTAAATATTACATGCACATACTCCAAATCATCCAATCATCCAACCATCCAATGATTTATTGCATAAATAACTTATAGTTTTGCTCTCACTTCCAATATAATAAACCGTCCGGGACCAACCGACATGCTGCTTTCGTAAATCTTTTTATCAAGAATATTCTGCACATTCACCGATAAGTCGATGTGATTCAGGAATTCTCTGGAGAGTTTAACATCAATGGTAAACTTTGCAGGCAGCTGGTTGCTAAGCACCCAATCGTCGTAAGCATTCTGGTCGTTGATATACATTTTCCCGGTGTACTGGGAGGTTACTCCGACATTTACAATTCGGTTTTTCAGGAATGCTCCAGCGTTAAACGAGTGCATGGGAACATCGGTGAGAAATTTTCCGGTAAGGTCGAATGCCTCGGGATCGAGCGGTTGGTAATCGGCAATTTTTGACGAAGCGAATGCGTACCCTCCAAAAATGGTGAGGTACCGAACGGGAGTTGCCGTAAAATCAGCCTCAAATCCAATAATGTCAACATCAGAGATGTTCGACGGAATCATAATTGGGCGTGGCCCAAAACTCATATCAATGCTGTCGCCCGTTGAAACGTAGTAGAGGAAATCCTTCCCCTTTGAGTAGAATGCGCTGGCAGCCAAGCGAACCCAACTTGTTGGTTTAATATCGCCACCAACCTCAAAGTTATCGAGATACTCGGGCGTTAGGTTCGGGTTTGCAATCTTAAAACCTCCTCGAACCCTTCCCGAGCGGCATAAATCGTCGAGTACCGATGGACGAAAACCCCGGCTGTAGCTTGCGTAAATTCTGTATGTATCGGAAGGTTTATACTGTGCCGAAAGGCGCGGACTGAAGGCTCCCCAGTTTACCGGATCCTGACCCGAAAACTGGTATCCGTTCATAAAGTTTGTTTCGGCGGAGGGTGTATGAATCACAAACTCGCCATCGTAAAAGCGGGCGTAATCGTATCGCAATCCGGCGGTTACCTTCACGGTATTATCAAATAAGCCAATCTCATCCTGTAGGTAGAAACCGTAAAAATCCATTTTCCCCCTATTATCAACCTGGTCGGTTGAAGTGTAGTAAACGTCCGAAGCGTCAACCTCACCCAGACGCACATCGATTCCGCCGGTGAAAGTGTGGCTGCCAAGTTGGTAGCTTGCGCTTGTAAGCAAACCGTAATCGGTACGGAGCGAGAGAACGTCGTACCAGGTGTAGTCGTCCTTCATCCACTCGCTAACCCGTTTGTAGTACTCGCGTTGAAAGAAAGTGGAGGCGGTCCATTTCACACCTCCTGCGTTCCCCCTAAAAACCGAACGTATTTGGTAGGTATCGTACTCACGAGTATTGCCTAGCGGCTGAAAAACCTGCTCGCCAGTGGTTCGCACATCGTCGAACAGGGTAAAATCGACCTCGGCGTTGAACCTGTCGCCGCCATCGTATCCTGTTTTCATGTGCAGAACCTTCTCCTCAAAGGTTGAATTCACGATGTAGGGATTCTCCGTTTGCTCGGCAATGGATTGGGTAATGTACCCGTCGCTGTTGCGAAACAGCCCGTTGGCTGCCCAGTAGAATCCATTATTCAGCTTGCCGGCCAGCTTCGCATTAACGCCCTTGGTGTTGTAGGTTCCATAGTGCGCCGAAACGCTTCCCTCAACTTTTTCGGTTGGTTTTTTATTTACCACGTTAATAATTCCACCCATGGCGTTACCGCCATAAAGGGCAGAGCCGGGGCCTTTTATCACTTCAATCCGTTCAATCTCACCTGTTGATATTAAATTCCAGTTCACGGAACCTCCATCGGCTTTGTTAACGGGTACTCCATTGAGCAGAACAAGCGTTCGCCCCTGCTCCTTGCCACTTACTCCCCGCATTGAAACCGTTGCGCGAAACGAAAATAATCCAAACGAGCGTGCCGTGTGAACCCCCGGAAGTAGCGCCAACAGCTCATCAACACTTTGGTACGATGACAACGAAATTTTTTCGGGCGTAATCATTTCAATCCTACCCGGAATTTCACCAATACGACTCTCGGTACGGGCAGCCGAAACCACAACCTCATCAATAAAAATATCAGCATCATCGAGTAAAAACTCAAGATTTATATTTTGTTTCGCCAAACTAACTTCCATCTCTTGAGTAGTATAGCCAATTGAAGAAGCTGTAATTTTGTAATTTCCAGCCTTTAGCCCTGAAATGCTAAACTCGCCCTGCTTGCTGGTTTTTGTTACCATCTTACCAATGGTTACGTGAGCATTCTCCAACGGAAGGTTGCTGCTTTTACTCTTTACAATGCCAGAAATTGTTCCCTGACCATAAAGAAGAACAGGGAACAGAAATATAATTATTACAGAAAACTTTATATTGCTCATCGATTTTTTGAATTAATTCTCAGCAGTAGTTTCTTACTCTTGTACTTTTATTTCCAGCTCCATGTAGCCGTCGGTTTCGGTGTCGGCATGCTTAACCCTGATGATTCCGAACTTTCCTTCCTGGGTTTTAAAAGGAACCAGCTTACCGGTAAAGCAGAACTTACAGTTACCGCTTGAACTTCCTGGCTTGAAGGAGTTAACCAGCAAGCTATCGTTGGCTGCCGCCAAAAACTCATCGAGGTTAACCAAGTCGTTATCCGTTGCGTTGTAATCGTAAAGCGTTGAATTACGAATTTCCCAGTTTGCCACATCGGGGTAGTAGGTTGGAGCCGTTGTGTACTGAGGGCAGTTTAGCGTGGGCGACATTACCCCGCTGGTAAGGTAAACGAAAGCCAGCACATCAACCATATGTTCGTTACCAGCCACCGACTCGTTGGAATAAGCAATACCTGAATTTACATTAAGAAAATTTGGGTACTGGGTATTATCCTGCATACCAATAAATACCGATTCAAAATGCTTTATGGGACCATAATCAACGCCTTCGCCCAATTGCACATTGAGGGAAACAGAGGCTGTGTCGCGGTTGGCATTCATGGCAATGAACTTCCAAACTTCAACCTCGGCGTTGGATTTCACTGCATTTACCTCGTCCTCGAAGTCGATGTCCTCAACAAAAATTCCCTTATCAACCTCTGTAATGGTATCGCCATCGGCAATTCGTTGGACAATGATGTTGGTTAACGGGTAATCCTCACCGTTTGCCCTGAAGGCAAATGATAGTTTCCCTCCAACAGCCACTTCCTCGTTGTTCTGTGTAAGGTTGTTTCCCGTAAAAAGCTCAATGGTAGGTCTGGAAAACTCACTCTCGTTGGGCTTACAACCAGACAGTGCAGCTGCAACCAGAAAAAAAATGAAAACTTTTTGACGCATATTTTAAAGTTCTTAAAGAATTAACCCTGAGAGACTTTTCAATCGCTCAGGGTTAACAAGCAGTAAGTTTAAATATCTATTTTACCTTGTACTCGAAGGTAACGCTGCCAGTAGCACCATCAACAACAGCAGTAACCTTTAGCAAACCATAAGTTGCGTCTGCTGTTTTGAATGCGTAAATATCGTCAACAGCCAGCATTTTTGCTTTTCTTTTACCTTCATCCTCGTTATAGTACGATTGGATTGACTCATCACCATCAGCAAGAGCATCGAACTGTTCAACGGTAAGGGTTGTTACTTCAAAGTAACGGGTTTCGTTTTTTGTTTCCCAGTTTGCTGGGTCGGTGGGGTCGTTGTCAGCTTCGTCAGAGAAAACGCCAGTAATGTTTGAATTTGGTCCGGCCAAAGCAATATCATTTCCAACTTCGTAGAAGCAGAAAATATCAATTGCTGCCTGGTTTGCGTAAGCTTGCTCAAGGGTATAAACATCGCCCGTACTTACTGAGAGGAATCCCGGAGTTTCTGAATCCTGCGCACCAAGGGTTACAATTTTAGGCATTACAAAATTGGCGGTAATTGTAACATCAGCAGCAGTGGTGGTGTAACTGTAACTTGCCTCTGTACTAAGCTCTGTGTCGCCTATAGTCCAGTTTACAAACTCGTAACCTTCGTTGGCAGTTGCCGTTAGGGCAACAACTTTACCTTCTTCGTACTCGCCTGCACCAGTTACGGTTCCAGCACCTTCAGGGCTTACAGTAACGGTTAGGGTGTAGGTTGGCTCTTCCTCTTTACAGCCGGTAAAAGCTACAAAAACGGTTAGCAGGGCAAATAGTAGTAGTTTCGTTTTCATTTTTTTGGGTTTTGGTTATATTCGTTATGTATATTTATGCATATTGATTGCAAAAATATAGCAAATGCGCAACAAAGCAAATATTATTACATTTTTTTGTTCGGATGTGCAAAAAATAGCATATCAAGCTGTGTTTTATTCCGTTCGTTTCCATAAAGTGTTTATTTTTGCAGATGTTTTAAATATTTTGAAGTAATCAAAACTTTGATGAGTAATTACCTGATTGGAATTGATGATACCGACAACCTCGAAAGCCGGGGAACCGGTTTCCTGTCAAGAAGCATGGGCGAGGCAATTACTTCGTCAGGCTTAGGAATTACCGGAGGGATTACTCGTCACCAACTGCTATTCGATCCCAGAGTTCCCTACACATCGCATAACTCTTCTGCATGCCTTGAGGTTTCCTCAACAAAACCGAATGAACTATGGGATTTTATGGTTGATTTTCTGCTTAAATCTTGTGCAACTGGTTCCGACTGTGGCCTCTGCATGGTTGAGCGCGAAAAGGTTCCGCAGAGCGTAATTGAGTGGGGAAAGCTGGCAAAAACCGATTTGGTTAACCGGGGAATGGCTGAAAATCTGGCTAAAGCAGAAGGCATCAGGCTTATTGGGCTCACCGGAACCCACGATGGAATTATTGGAGCAATGGCTGGCGTAGGACTTCGGGCATGGGGAAACGATGGCCGCTTCATTAGCCTTAAAGGGAAAGATATAAGAACCATTTCGGGAGTAAATTCCATAGCAAACCTGAAAAAGCTGGTTGAAATTCACAGAGCCATAACTCCCGAAGGATTCGAAATTGACGAAGAAACCCACATCGACCTCAATGGCTGGATGCGTCCGGTTTTAAAAGATGGATTAATAACTATAGTACTTAATAAAACTACAAACAATGAACAGTTCCAATACCAACTCGCCGACAAGGAGTATATCAAAAGCATTTCCAACTAGCTTTTCGCTAGCACTTCAGGTTGCAGCACTTCTACTTGTTGGGTTCACAGCCACTTGGCTTCACTACCGTTTCAGGCTTCCACTGAATATGCCGGGCAGGCACGGATTGGAATTTATGCTTCTTGTAATGGCTGCGAGGTACGCTTCAAACATGAAACTTTCTGCAACCATCACCGTTTCGGGTTCAATTGCAGCATCGCTAATTCCCGTTCTTGGGTTTAAGGACCCGATGCTTCCTTACATTTACCTTGGCATTGGCGCTTTTATCGACTTTGCTTGGTACAGGTGGAGTAACTTCAGAAAATGGATTCCTTTGGCGGCACTTCTTGGCGGTTTGGCCTATGGCTTAATTCCTCTTGTAAGGTTATTATTCATGGTAATTGGCTCCTACCCATACAACAGTTTCGCTAAGCACGGTTATATCATCCCCTTCCTAACGCACATTGGATTTGGATTCACCGGTGCGCTTGCCGGAGTTGGGATTATTTCTGAAGTAAAGAAAAGGATTAACAAGAAAACAAAATAATTTGTAGGGCAACTCCAATCGTTGCCCTTTTAACTGAATAGCGTTATGAAAAAATATACCAAACCGTTTTGCTTCCTTGCTCTTCTATCGGCTATAATCCTTCCGTTTACATCGTGCGATGATAATAACGATAACCCCGAACCACCAACAATTGAGTTAATTGAAGCAGAAGGATTTTTCTTTTCGGATACCCTTGCCCCGGCTGCCGCCCAAATGAATTTCAGGGTTAGCTGTAAGAGCAATGGAACCGATGTTCTTACGAACATAATTGTGAGTAGCAACGGTACCAGAGTAGTTGACGAAGGGATTAACGCTCAAATTCTCGAAAGGGATATCACGCTGATAAAAACCAGCGACGAGGAGGAAACCATTGAGTTCGTTATTCGCGATATTACCGGCGGTTCCGCTTCAACCTCGGTTGTGCTAAAACTCGACGAAAACTCTACGGCCGGGAATGTAGTTCGATACAACAACGTAACCCTGCATGCCCAGAATGCTGAGAATGGCGAAAGTTTCCTTTCGTTCACCGATGGATGTGCTACCCTCTCGCTCGAGGAAGCTTTCGCTAACCAAAGCAACATCCACTTGCTGTACTATTACGACCTTATCGAATCCGATAAGAATACCATCTCTTCGCCCGGGGCGAATATTGATGAAACCGTTTTCCCGGGGGAGTTCGGCCTTGCTGGCTGGACAACCAAAAACACAACCCGCTTCCACAAAATTTCGCTAACCCAGGAGGAATTTGAGGCCATTGACAACCCCGCATTTCTTGTTGATTCCTACTCCGAACCCGACGGAAAACGCAAGGCTAAAGAACTTGTAACCGGCGATAC
>ERZ795057.635-NODE-635-length-34996-cov-7.965227_pt1 | contig 34996 bp, 25 predicted proteins | sample MGYA00375141_ERZ795057 | MGnify/ENA primary metagenome ERZ795057 (study PRJEB30186, sample SAMN05720163) | activated sludge metagenome | isolation source: Anaerobic digester | place: Hong Kong | collected 2015-01-26 ...
TAATGTGTGTGAAGCAGATGATGTGCCTTGTGGCTGAGTGGCTTCTCGAGGAAGTCCGCATAAAGTTTCTTGATGGATTCATTTTCATGGGACTTTCTGATCGTCATCGCCTCATCAATCGCATAAACTCCCTTTGTTCTCTTCTCAAGAATCTGTGCATCGTTGCTGTAGGGCTCTCCGCCACCACCGATACATCCACCCGGGCAGGCCATGATTTCTACGAAATGGTAGAAAGCCTCTCCGCTTGCGATCTTGTCTACGAGTTCCTGAACGTTCTTTCCGCCATGGGCAACGGCAATCTTGAAGTCGATTCCGTTGAAATCAACAGAAGCCTCTTTGATTCCTTCGAGTCCCCTTGCGGGCATGAAGTCGATCTTTGGAAGCGGATTTCCGGTTCCGAGTTCGTAAGCTGTTCTAAGTGCGGCTTCCATAACTCCACCTGTGGCTCCGAAGATAACGGCAGCACCGGTTGATTCACCGAGTGGATCGTCGTATTCTCTCTCTTCGAGGGAGGCGAATGGAATCTTGTTGAGTCTGATGAGTCTTCCGAGTTCTCTTGTCGTGAGTACGAGATCGACATACGGATTTCCGTTTTCGTCTTTATGCTGTTCTCTGCCGGCTTCGTCCTTCTTTGCGGTACATGGCATGATGGAGACACTGAAGATGTCTTCCGCGCTTACGCCTATCTTTTCTGCAAAGTAGGTCTTGATAACCGGACCGAGCATCTGCTGTGGTGATTTTGCGGAAGATACGTTTTTGGCGAATTGAGGGTATTTCTTTTCCATCAGATTGATCCATGCCGGACAGCAGGAAGTGAACATCGGGAACGGTCCACCCTCCTTCACCCTTCCGAGCAGTTCTGACCCTTCTTCCATGATGGTGAGGTCAGCGGAGAAATCTGTATCGAATACGTAATCGAATCCGAGCGCCTTGAGTGCGGCTACCATGTTTCCGGTGGAAATGGCTCCCGGTTCCATTCCGAATTCTTCACTGATGGCTACCCTTGTTGCAGGTGCCGTTTGAACAACGAGCACTTTTTCGTGTTTTTTCAGCTGTCTGTTAACTTCTCTGACGGCAGAATTTTCGGTGATGGCTCCAACCGGGCAGAATGCACTACACTGTCCGCAGTTGATACACATCGTTTCGTTGATCGGCAGGTTGAATGCCGTGAGTGGCAATGTCTCGAATCCTCTGTCCGCCATGCCGTAGATGTCCATTCCCTGAAGCTGTGAACAGGCTCTTACACACCTTGTACAGGCGATACACTTGTCAAGGTCTCTGACGATAGATGGTGAACTGGCATCAAAGATATGTGGTTTGTCCTCGTTCTTCGGGAAAATCTGTTTAACATCGTAGCTGTATATGAGGTCCTGTAATTCGCATTTTCCATTTGATTCACAAGTCATACAGTCGTTCGGATGTCTTGAAAGAATGAGTGAAAGATTCATCTGTCTGGCGTTGTAGACTCTGTCTGAACTTGTCTTTATTACCATTCCGTCACGAACCATCGTTACACATGCCGGCTGGAGGTTTCTTGCTCCTTCAACTTCGACAACACATATACGGCATCCACCTGTTGCCTCCAATCTGGGATGATAACAAAGTGTTGGTATTTCAATACCTACTTCTTTTGCAGCTTCGAGAACCGTGATGTTGTCAGGTACATCGTAGTTACGGCCGTTAACTGTAATCTGAACCGTAGCCAATTAAATCCCCTCCTCAAGTTAGTCTTATATATCATTGTAAGCCGTTGGAAACGGCTATTTCGAGCACCATGTAGATTATAAAGGATATGATAATGCGCTGTCAAGTTTTTTTATGTAAAATATATTTTTTTTTGTGTGCAGATCTCGGAAACTTTTTTTGAAAAGGTTGAGCTGTGACCGGCTCCTGTAAATAAAACTGCCATATCTTCGCTGCCCTTGTGAAATAAAGCGTTAGCAAGATTTTCAGGCTGGCCTTCAAAAAGGAAATCTACCTTATACTCTTTCAGGGTTTTCTTAAAATCCTCGAATACCTCAGGTTCTTCCTTTTCGTAGGCGGAATAGACAGGCATGATTATAAGCGTGTTTATGAGCGGTGAAGAAAGTTTCTGTGCAAATCTCTTCATATCCCTTTTCAACCGTGTATAACGGTGTGCTTCAAAGACGAGGACAAGTTGCCGATTGCCGTATTTTTCAGCGGCGCTTTTCAGACTGAATTCTATCTCCGAAGGGGTATGGGCATAATCGTCTATGATGATCAATCGCTTACTGTTAAAACGGATACTCATTCGCCTGTCCACGTTGTGGAAATCCGATAATGCCGCGATCGAATAGGCCGGATTGATTCCGAGCATCTCACAGGCATGCGTAGCACAGATCATGTTTATCTTTGTGTACCTGTCACCCGAACGGCCGTGTTTTTCAAGCAGGGACGCAAAATCGTCTTCGGAAAAGCGAACGGCGTTCGGCGGGACCGGTTCGATATCCGATGGGATGAGAGATCTCTCCGCGTTTTGTATAAACTGCATCATGTACTCTTTGTACCGTTCAAGGTCCTGCTTGTAATGTTCTAAATGATCACCGCGAAGGTTGGTCAGAACGGCATTCTGTACCTTCAGGTCTCTGAAATAGCCGTCACTCTCATCGATTTCGGCGATGATGGGGCCCGTTCCCTTCCGGTAATTCCCAAACGATAGATCCTCGTGTATTCCACCGAGTATGATGGTGGGATCCAGCGCGGCCTTTATGGCGACATGCGCGATCATTGCGGTCGTTGATGTCTTGCCGTCCGTCCCGGTGACGCCTGTCAGTTTTCTGTTGCTTTCTTTGATCAGTGCTTTCAGGAAGAAGAGTCTCGGCAGTATCTCGATGCCTTGTTTTCGGGCTTCACATATCTCGGGATTATCGGGAGAAACAGCCGTTGTAAAGACGACGTATTTCGTTTCCGGCGCGATGTTCTTTTCATCGTGTCCGATATGTACCTCTACGCCATTTTTGATTAGAAGATCGGTCCTCGGAGTGGCGGCATCACAACTGCCGGTTACGCTGTATCCCATGTCCATGGCAAAAAGAGCAACCGAACTCATTCCTATCCCGCTTATTCCAACAAAATGTACCTTTTTCAAACCTTGCACCACCCGGTATCGTTCTGTTTCCATTCTATCATATAAGCTTTTGTAAAGCAATGCTGGTGAATTTTCCAGCCCCGTTTTCATGATATAATCTATGATGAAAGTGGAGGGGGGAAGTTGAAAAGATTATTTGTTTTTATCCTTATTTTATCAGTTGCTGCCACTGCCGGTTTTTTCCTGCTTCGTCCGAAGATACTCAACTTTCCTTCCGCAAGGGGAGATTATTTTCAGGTCTCTATACCCCCGTTTGTAAAGATCGTTGATGTGGAAGGCGCCGAACTCTTTCTTGAGGATGAGCTGACGACTTTTATACTTACGGAGAACGTTTTTAAGCTGACTTATTTCAGACCGGGGCTTTTCATGTCGAAGGGAACGGTAGAATTTTCCGTCGTGGAAACGGCCGTCGATGGGGATTCCGATGGTTATCCGGATGACTCCGAATTGTACGGTGAAGACTGCAGACGCTTCAGGGAATGGATGGTCTGGATTGCAAAGGCACAGAAGATCCGGTATGCGGACAACTGGAAGCAGATTGACTGTTCGGGTCTCATCCGTTTCTGTGCGGTAGAGGCGTTGAAACGGCATGACAGCCAATGGAACGAGGCGTTTGGATCACAGGCGCCGAATCTCGAGGATGTGAAGGCCTTCAACTATCCGGAGGTTCCCGTGCTCGGCTCTCAGATCTTTCAGGTCTCCGATGGGTTTTACGGTTTTGCGGATGCCAGAAACCTGCTGTTGTATTCCTGCCGGCGAATTGGGGATGATTACACGGAGGGGAAGATGGGAGATCTGCTTTTTTTCTATCATCCGCAGGATAACGTGTTTCCCTATCATGTCGTGATGCTGACGGATGACGGCTTTGTCTATCATACGGGACCGAGTGATGAGGATGAGGGGGAGTTACGACTCTGGAAGGAAGCCGTGTATTTTGATGCGGCTCCTCTGATCTGGCTTCCCGTGAAAGAGAATCCGAGTTTTCTCGGTGTTTACAGATTCAGGTTTCTTAACGATTAACTATTTTAATTGAGGAAGGGGTACGATTATGAGTAAAACCAGATTGTTATTCTTGCTTTCGATTTTTTTTCTGATAGCCGTTCAGGGCTTTTCCCTGACGATTTATGTGGACGATCTTAATATCATCGGTCCATCGGATGAATTGGGCTTTTCTATCTCGAATTATTCTTCCGATGAAGACACAGCCAATACGACCGAGCAGATCACCGTTTCCGTCTATGAGATGGAAGACGCCTTTTCTTTTGTGTCCGATGGCATGCCCATCGCAAAAGCCAATCAGGTCGTAAAGACGGATCCTGTCTTCTCTTACCGGATAGAAGCGAAGAGGGGCTGGAAGCGTGAGAGCATCCCCGCGAGTTTCTTTCCGGCCATCGGCAGTTACCTCGTCGTTTTCTGGCTGGCCGGAGACGATGAATACTGCTGTGTTGAAAGAACCAACACGACGGGAATCGCGGTAGACTTCGGCGATTATGTACAGCTTGAGATCTGGGATTCCATGAGCGGGAAGACAGCCGGATTCGGGGATATCTTCACCGGCAAGGAGAATGTCTATCTCGGAAGTCTGAACAACCCGGATTCAAGGCGAATAGAAAAAAAGGATATCATCGATGAACTCATCATCGTGAATGCACCTACCGGTCGGGCTATCGTGACGGTGGATGCGGGAAATTATATAGAAAGTTATAATACGGAGATGGTCTTTCTCTCCGAACGGCCGATTTACCGACCGGGCGATGTGATCAACGTCAAGGGATATCTGTACGACCGCAAGACTTCCGAATTCTGTGAGTCGGGCACGGTAACGGTTACGCTGACGGATCCGATGGGAACAAAGCTGATGACGACGGCTATCGAAACGGATGAACGGGGGGGCTTTGAGTTCTCCTACGCCACCTCGGAGGATGCCGTCAGGGGTCATTATGATATGACGATTGAATCGGCCGACAGGACATTCTACAGATACATAGAGGTGTCGGATTATCAGAAGCCGACCTTTACGGTGGATGTATCCAACATCAAACCGGTTTATGGTATCGATGAAACACCGGTTTTTGATGTCAGCGCGACTTATTATTACGGTCAGCCGATCGATCGCGGGACCGTTCATACGACGGTCAACATGTTGCCCGATTACAGCAGCACGTATGAGACAAAGACAATCGATATCCGCTCGAAGGAGATGTTAGACGGGCAGGCTACGGATACCGTCAGGATCGATGCCCAGCGTGTGGAAAATTACTCGGTGGAATTCAACGTCGTTGACAAGACCGGAAGGGAAGTCAGTGAGCAGGTCTATTTCAAATATATTCCTTCGGATATCATGATGAAGACTGAAGAGTGGCGTTACTGGCATAATCTCAACAGCGGCAGTGTGAGAGGCGAATTCTCCATCGAGGGTCTCTTCGACGATACGGAGATATCCGGAAGGGAGATCGAATACGAGGTCATCAGGAAGAAGAATTCCGTTTACAGTAATGTGGTGAAGACCGATACCGATGGGCATTTCTTCTTCGATTTTGACCCGATCATCCCGGGGTATTACACCCTCAGGATCGTAGATTCCAGATTTCCGCAGAACCAAATCGAAAAGATGTTCTTCGTCTATTCTTCCGATTACAGCTACTCCACGTCGGAAAAACTCGAGGTCATCAGGAACAAGGAGACTTACAGGGCCGGTGAACTGGTCGAATTGGATCTCTTGTCTGTTTTCAAAGAACTGAATGCATTTGTGATCGTTGATTTCGGGAATACACTCATCACAAAGAGAATGAAGATAACGGATAATTCCGCTCAGATGTCCTTCGTGATCCCTCAGGATGTCAGTCGCGAAACGGTCCGGGTACAGCTCTTCTCATGGTATGGCGGAGAGGAAATCTCGATGGATTATGAGCTTCCGGTCACCGTTGACCGCTTTGACATGAACTGTGAGCTGTCGGTCCCTGAAAAGGTCAGACCCGGAGAGGCTGTCAGCATAGGCGTTAAACTCAGCGATACCGATGAAAAACCGTTAAGCGGTGTGGTAACCCTGAACGTCATCGATCAAGCGTTGATCGATCTGTATGGGGACGACGAATGGGAAGAGGTTCTCGGAAATCTCTCAAGACCGCCATACAATTATTATGTGGATTATTTCAATCAATATTACAATTTTGCAAGGCTTCTGAGTACGTCCGCACTGGAATATGAGGATGCGGAAACCCTTGCACAGACAAAACGTGCGGCTTCAAAAACCGGTGTGAAGGTCAGAAGTGATTTTTCCGATTCGGCCCTCTGGATACCCGGTGTCATGATAGACGGAGAGTCTTCCTTTGACATGCAGTTGCCGGAGAATCTGACCACCTGGCGAACGAGGGCGATAGCCGTCGGCGAACACGGCAGGCGAACCTATTCGGCCGATCAGTTTATCGCCACCCTGCCGGTTACCGTGAATTCCGTTTTCCCAAAATTCCTGATCACCGGAGACACGATCGCACTTGGCATGAACGTCGGCAATTATTCCGGAGAGGCCCTTTCGTTTGAAGTCGTCTTCGAGTCCGAGGGGGTCAGGGAGACGCGGTTCGTAGATCTTGCGGATCAGAGTAGTGGGATTTACTGGTTTGATTATACCGTGCCGTCGGTAAATGAAGGGGAAAAGATCAAATTCAAACTCAGTGCTTATGCGATGAAGGATGATGCCGTTATCGAAGACTTCAGTGATTCCATGGAGGAGGAACTGATCGTCAACGGAAGGGCGTTTGAGATCAATACCGGGGCCGCCGGGATCATAACGAGAGAGAATGTCAACTATTCCTGTCAGATGGAATCGAACAGCACGGTGACAGTCACGATCAGTGCCGATCTTGAGGGTGAATTGATCGATACGCTTGCCTATCTCATCAGATATCCGTATGGCTGTACCGAACAGACGATAAGTAGTTTCCTTCCGTCCCTTGCCTTCATGGAACTCAGAAAAGACATTGTCCTGAATGCGGAGGAGGAGGCTGTCTTTGCAGAAATTCCAGACATCACTCAGGCGGCACTCAAGAAGCTCTATTCCTATCAGAATTATCAGGGGGCCTGGGGTTGGTGGAAAGGTGGACAGACAGACCAGTTCATGACGGCCTATGTCATGTACACCTATTTTAAGCTGCAACAGCTTGGGTATGAGGTTAACCAGTCATCTTATGAAAGGGGTAGTGAAGCCCTGAAAAATCTGATGGAGAACAGCGAGGAGCGGCTGCCGTTTGCCGAGTATGTCACGGCGTTGCTCTATCCGTCATACAGCATGCTGCTGACGGACAGAAATTCTTCGACCTCGAGACTCTTCATGGCCTTGCTGATGATAGAAAGGGGTCAGAGGGAAGTGGCCTCGAACCTCCTCGATGAGATCGTGGCGGAAGGTTCATCCTTCAACGGTCAGTTCAAGGTCAATTTTGACAACACGACTTATTTTATCAACGATCTGCAGATGAATGCCCTTCTGTTTGATCTGATGAATAAGGTTGATTACACTGGCGTCGAGATGGTGTGGCTCTTCAATTATCTGTATAACAACAAGACGGGGGAATACTGGACTTCCACAAAGGATTCCGCTTTTGTCGTCATGGCCCTTTCCGGTTATATCAGTGCGGCCGGTGAACTGGAGTACAGAGTGGAGAACAATCTGCTTTCTTCTCAGATTTCTGACGAAAATCAGGAAGTGCTTGAGACAACCGGTAAACTGCGAACGGGAGAAACCACGCAACTGACCTTTACGCTTGCCGCTTCTGAACTCCTTCATCTCACGATCAACGGCGAATCCGGACTCATGTGGAAGGTCCGTACGAGTGAATTCCGTGATCCTGAAACGGTGAACACATCCGGAGATCTTCTGAGCAGAGACCTCGTCGTCAAGAATCAGCTGAAGATGCTGGGAAAGGATGGCCTGCTCTCATACGAAACGGTTTATGTCCCGCTTGATAACGGGATCATTCCGGATAGGCTGTTTCCGCAGGGGACTGAAGTGGAATCTGATGCGGGTTTTGAAAGGATAACGGGCTTCAGGCTTGAGTCCATTGCTGATAACAGCTATTACAGAAGACTGATCGTCAACGGGATGGATACCGGTGTCATGATCGGCAGCACTACAAATCTCATCGGCATGACGGCGACCTCACTGACGTTTGATGTGAACCCGTATACCTATGATGAAGGGGCCTGGACACTCGTGTTCAGAAAGAATGACAGGGTGCTGAGCGTCGGTGATGAAATCCGGTCCATCATCCGGATCAACCTGCCTTCGAGCTGGCGATGGGCGGCACTCGAAGAAAATCTACCGGCCTGTTTTGTCCAGGACGAAGATTACGGGGATGACTATTATGCCGGTAAGTATTATTCCACAAGAAGCTATCTTTCGAGTTATTACACGGATAATGTGGAGAACCGGTATGACAAGACAACCTCGTTCATGAGTTATCTGTCCGAGGGGTCCTCGGTTTATATCAACAATTACAAGATCATCGCGGCCGGGGAGTTTGTCGTTCCGCCAATCAAACTCTTTGAGATGTATAATTCGGTAAACGACATCGTGGCGCCGGGTATGATCATCCGCGTGGAAAAATGAGCGGATTGACGGATCGGATTATGTCAGGGGGAAATAAGGCGCCTACCTTTAAATGGATCGCCGCGTTCTTTATCATACTCACGACGGGGTCGCTGATGACAGCGGCTCCGGGCTTTACCGATCTGCCTTCATCGCACTGGGCCTATGAATCCGTGATGTTTCTCGCTGAAAATGGAATCATCAGCGGACTGCCCGACGGAACGTTCAGCGGAAGCGAACCGATGACCCGTTATCAGTCCGCCGTCGCGATGAAAAGACTGGTGGATTATCTTCAATCCGGTAACTCCGCCGGGACTTCAACGGTTTCAGATATACGCATTCGGGAACTTGAAGAATTGATGCGCAGAGCCCTCAACGCCGTTGAATCCGCCGGTCGGGATTACCGGGATATCAAAGAGAGGCTGGAGGGGTATTCCGCCGGGACTTCACTGATTTCATACGAGGATGAGATTCAGCGTATAGAGGATTCCGTGACTGTTGTGGAGAAGAGAACGGAGAAGAATGCCGATGCCATACTGACAAATGAAACGGAGATTCAGAGGCTCAGAAGTGAATTTGAACAGGTGCAGTACGATCGCTCGAACGACCGGCAGATGACGCTTGACAAATTTGAGGAGATGGAATCACAGATGAATGCACTGCGATGGACGACCATCGGCGGTATCGTTATAGGTATTGCCGGTGTGGTGATGGCCTCGTTTGCCCTGGGAAAATGAAAACGGTTAATCGTTTCGAACGTCGCCAGAAAGCCGTTCAATTTAATAAAGACACAGATAAAGTATCCCCGTCCGGAATGTTTTGATATTCATAAAATTGTGATAAAATATGAGTATGAATACTTTTCAGAGGGTTATTGACAAGCTCGCGAGAAAAAGCGGGGTTTTTTCTGAGATTAAAGTTCGCCTGATCCTTGATGAATGGGACCGGATTGTCGGTCAACCACTCTCTTCGAGGACAGAGCCCATAGCGTTGAAGGAGGGAGTCCTTTACGTTCTGTGTGAGGATCCCATGTGGGCACAGGAGTTGAGATTTCATACGAGGGACCTGTTGAAAAAACTGAAAGAGGAACTTGATGATATCAGAGAAGTCAGATCCATTCGAATAATCAGGAGGAGAGAAGACATTGCCAGGAAAATATACAGCGAATAATATCAAGATTTTGAAAGGACTGGAGCCTGTAAGGATGAGACCGGGTATGTATATCGGGTCCACTTCGAGCGCCGGTCTTCATCATTTGGTTTACGAAATAGTTGATAACAGTATAGATGAAGTGCTCGGGGGATACTGTAACGAGATTTCGGTTACGATCATGGAGGACGGTTCTGTCGAGGTCATCGATGATGGTCGAGGAATTCCGTGTGATATTCATCCGGAGGAAAAGAAGAGTGCGCTTGAAGTCGTTCTGACGAAGCTTCATGCGGGGGGAAAGTTTAACAAGGACAGTTATCAGGTCAGTGGGGGACTTCACGGAGTAGGTCTTTCGGTCGTTAACGCCCTTTCGGAATGGCTTTATGTAGAAGTGCATCAGGGTGGAAAGATTTACGTTCAGAAATATGCCAGGGGTATCCCTCAGACGGAGGTAGAAGTCGTCGGTGAAACGGACGGGCATGGAACGACGGTCCGGTTTCTTCCCGATAACGAGATCTTTTCATCAACGGATTTTGACTTTGGGATCCTGAACACGCGATTCATGGAGCAGGCATATCTCAACCCGAAGGTTACCATTCGGTTGAAGGATAACCGGGATGAGGAGATAGAAGAGGTCATCCACCATTATGAAGGCGGGCTTGCGGAATTTGTTACCCATCTGCTCAAGAATACGAAGCCGATGCTCCCTGTGCCCATCACGATTACGGGAAGCTACAATGACATAGATGTTGATCTCGCGCTTCAGTACACCAAAAATGGTGATGAAAAGATGCGTTCGTATGTCAACAACATCAACACCGTCGATGGTGGAACCCATCTCACGGGATTCAGAATTGCCCTCACGAAATGTATCAACGATTATCTCAAAAAGTATGACATGCTCGGAAACGGGAAGAAGAAGAAGGAAGAGATACAGATCATCGGGAAAGATGCCCGTGAGGGGATCGTCGGTGTTCTCAGTGTCAAGGTGAGAGAACCGCAGTTTGAAGGACAGACCAAGGGAAAACTCGGAAACGAGGAAGCGCAGGAAGCCGTCAACAAGGTCGTTAAAGACCTGCTTTCAGAGTATTTTGACATCCATGCGGATCAGACGAAGTTGATCCTTGACCGGGTCATTCAGTCCGCGAGGGCAAGGCTTGCGGCGAAAAAGGCGAGGGAAATGGTCAGGAGAAAGAGTGCGCTGGAATCCTCCACTCTGCCGGGAAAACTCGCCGACTGTTCGACGAAGAAGAGAGACCTTTCCGAATTGTTTATCGTGGAAGGGGACTCAGCGGGCGGTTCGGCAAAACAGGCACGAGACAGGGAATTTCAGGCCATCCTGCCGCTCAGGGGTAAGATCCTCAACGTGGAAAAATGTACGCTTGACAAGATTCTCAAGAGTGATACGATTTCGGATATCATCACGGCACTCGGTACGGGTATCGATGATGAGTTTGATATCTCCAAAAGCAGATACGGCAAGATCTTCATCATGACCGATGCGGATGTTGATGGGGCCCATATCAGAACGTTGATCCTCACGCTGTTCTTCAGGCATTTCAAGGAACTGATCAACGACGGAATGGTCTATATCGCCATACCACCGTTGTTTAAGCTCAGTGTGGGAAAGGATTTCAGATATGTTTATTCGGAAGAGGAACAGAAACAGGTGATGGATGAGCTTCGTGGTGATGGAAGCCGAAAGGTTGGCGTGCAGAGATACAAAGGGCTTGGTGAGATGAACGCCGAGCAGCTCTGGGATACGACCATGAATCCGGAAACCAGGATGATGGCAAAGGTTACGCTTGATGATGCGAAATATGCTGATTCCATACTCAGCACGCTGATGGGAAACGATGTAGAAGACAGAAGACGCTTTATCACTCATCACGCACTTCAGGTTACGAATCTTGACATATAATGAGGGGAAATCGTGGGGAAAGGGAGCTGGTTGTCCTGTTCCTAATATTCTGTGTGGGACTGATCTTTGTCTCCAGAACCCTTTTTCTTATGATAAGCTCCCGGATGAGGGATACTGACCGGGTCGTATTCTTGCAGGAGGGTGTGGAGCCCTCGCAGACGGTCAGAAATATCTACCTCGATTTCTGGGAACCCGAAGCCTGGTTTATCAGGGATTATGAGCCGAATGGTTTCGAGATAGAGTCGATGCTGAAGAAGGACGATTGTTATGAAGTATCCGTACAGCGTAAGCGGGCCGAATTCCTGATCAGCATGAAGGATGGGAGAAAGTATCTCTTCTCGGGATCGGGTGAGATGATCTGGATCTTCTCCGATGAGATGGATCTGTCTGATTATCACGCGATTCCGGAGATTTACAACGTAGAGAATTTTGAGCAGGCCAGGGAGATCATTTCCCGGCTTTCGAACAAATCCGTTTTGTTCAGGAACTACCTGTCTTCAGTGGATGCCGAGGCGACGGTCTTTTATATGAGAAATGCCAATATCCTGCTTGTGAACAGCTGGAGGAACCTTGAGGAATTTGATGAAGACGGTTTTATATATCAGATGGGAAAAAACCAGATTTATGATTTGTTCAGTACCGGAAGATTTTTCCCTATAAAAAAATGAGGTGAATGCAATGCCAAACTCTTCAAATTATAGAGGAAATAAACGCAACAAAGGGAATAAGGGGTACAAGATCGAACAGCGGACGGAGGCCTCGATAGATATCGGCTCAGACTGCCTGAAGGGGGTAGTTGCCCGAAAGGGAGAAGATAACGTCATCGAGATCATTGCCTATTCACAGATCCCCTCAAGTGGGTTTGAAGGGGGCGAGCTGAAGGATGCCGTTTCTTTCAGGGCTTCTCTCGGTGAACTCTCGAATGCACTTGCCGCTCAGATAGACGATGACGTCCAGGCAAATTTCGTGCTGTCGATCAACGAGAAGAGTGCCTTTCTCACCGATGAGGTCAAGGCCATCGCCCTGACGGAAGATGATGAACGGGAGTATGTGACGAATGATCACGTTCAGGATCTTCTTTTACGCTTTTTTGCTTCCGGTAGAAAAGAAACGGAGGAAACCGAGACGAGTGGTGGGGGATTTGATTTCCTAAACAACTCAAGAAGTACGCTGCATGCGATGCCGAAGAAATATATACTCGATGAGACGAAATACGTGGTAAATCCCGTCGATATGGAGGCATCCATTCTTGCCGTAGAGGCCTCCGTCCTTTCTATAGACAGCACGGCAAAGGAATCCGTCATCAACATGTTCACCTCACAGATTGGCGGTCCGAAGCCCAATCTGCATCTCAGTCCGTTTGTCTCATCCATCGCGGTACTGAACAGTAAGGAGATGGATGCCGGCGTCATCTCTATCGATATGGGCCATTCCTTTACCACGGTGACCGCTTTCAGAAGCAATTCCATCATTTATTTTAAACAGATCGACCAATCGTTGAAGAATGTCATGAAGGATGTGGCAAAGGTCTTCAACACCTCGGTCTCAGAAGCCGAAAGAATGGTGAAGAATTACGGAAAGGTGGCTTTCAAGGATACCAGTACGGATACCATCAGTTATGTCATGCTGGACGGAAAATCGACCAAACAGATCGCCCGTTCACAGCTTTCCCTCGTCATTTATGCCAAGATCAAGGAAATCATGAATTATGTCAAAAAGGAAATTCGGGTCATTCTCACAAAGATGGCCGAAGACGGTGATGCAAGTATTCCCGGCGGAATTGTCGTGACCGGCGGCGGGGCGAGGATCGATGGAATCATCGAATTTATCCGGGATACGTTCAACCTTTCAGTTCGGATCGGAAATGTAGAGGATAACGATAAATTCGTCATAGAAGCCGCTTCAGATATGGATTCCTGCATCTATTCCGCAGCTATCGGAAATTTATTCATCGTCTCTCCGGAACTCGATGAGGATTATTATTATGAAGAGGATTACTACGAAGAGAAGACGAGAAGGCCCATTATCAACAGAACTAAGAAGAAAAAGGAAAAAGAGAAAGACAGAGAAAAAGAAGGTCCGAGTGTGATGGACAAGGTTGCAAACTTTTTAAAAAAATTAGTATAAAGGGGGGCACCCAATGAGTTTTGAGATAGATGACGGTTCAGAAATCAGAAGGCAGCCTAAGAGAAATCCGACTTTAAAAGTCCTTGGGGTTGGAGGGGCAGGAAACAACGCGGTAAACAGAATGATCGAAAGTGGTATCCACGGTGTGACGTTTGTCGTGGGGAATACCGATCTGCAGGTTCTTGAGGACTCAAAGGCGGATGTGAAGATCCAGCTGGGAAAGGAACTGACGAGAGGTCTTGGCGCGGGAGGCAATCCGGAAGTCGGTGAAAAGGCGACTTACGAGAGCAAGGAGGATATCATCTCCGTCCTCGAAGACACGGATATGCTCTTCATAACGGCCGGTCTCGGCGGTGGAACCGGAACGGGCTCGGCGCCTGTGGTGGCCAAGGTAGCGAAAGAAATGGGAATCCTGACGGTAGGGGTTGTGACCACACCGTTTTATTTTGAGGGAAACAGCCGATGGGAAAATGCCAAGCAGGGGCTTCAGAAACTGAAAGAGAACGTGGATACGCTGATCAAGATCTCGAACAACAAGCTGCTCGAGGAATATCCGGGGGATATCACCGTTATGGACGGATTCCTTAAGGCCGATGAGGCACTTCATCAGGCTATCAAGGGGATCAGTGAAGTCATCACGAGACGCGGGGTCATCAATCAGGACTTTGCGGATATCGAATCAGTTGTCCGGGAAGCCGGTGTGGCCTTCCTCGGCATTGGCATCGGAAAAGGCGAGAACAGGGCACAGGAAGCCGCCATGAAGGCGATGGATTCAAAACTGCTTGAAAGACCTGTGGACAACGCAACGGCAGTTATTCTGAATATCTCCTCGAACAAGAACATCACGATGAAGGAAATGAATCTTTCGGCCGTGGTCATCCGTCAGCGGTGTAGTGAGGATGTTGACCTGAAATTCGGACTGATCATCGATGAGGATCTTCCGGAGGATGAAGTCAGGGTAACGCTGATCGCCACCAAATTTGAGGATGATGATCATCTCCTCGATCTTGATAACGACATACCGGCGGTATTCAGACTGGGATTGAATGAATTTTTAAGGAGTGATTAGATTTGGCGGTTAAGGGGCGGAAATTTCAGTACAAACGTGTAGGTGAAATCTTAAAAGATGCGGGATATATCACGGATAAGGATATTCAGCTGGCAATAGACCTGCAGAAACAGGAGAAAAAGCCCCTGGGTCAGATTTTTGTCGAGAAAGGGTACGTGACCTGGGAACAGATCGGTCAGGCGCTTTCCAAACAATATGGATTGGAATATATGAACAGTACGGCAGATCTCGAATTCAGTTCGGATCTGCTTTCTCTGCTTGGTAAATCGAACTGTGAAAAGTGGCGTGTTGTACCTTACAGGAAAGACGGTGTAGAGATTCAGCTGTTGACGGATATGGTTTCGGATATCAGCAAGATACAGAAGAGTATTCGATTTATGACGGGGTTGGAACCGGATTTCATCATCATTCCGAAGCCGCAGCTCGATCTGTTGCTGAAAGAGTATTTCGGCAGCAATATCCAGCTTGATGAGGTCTTTAAAGGACAGATAGAGACCGTGGAAGATCATTCCGAGGAAAATGTCGTCGACCTGTCGGATCTTTCCGTAAAGGCGGAAGATAAGAACTCGGGCAATTCGGGTCCCATCATCACCTTAGTCAATCAGATCATCAAGGAAGCCATCGAGCAGGATGCCAGTGATATTCACATCGAGCCCTATGAAAAGGAAGTCCGGGTCAGATACAGGATAGACGGGCTGCTCAGGAAGATGGCGGAATATCCCGTCAAACTTCACAACAGCGTACTTTCGAGGATCAAGATCCTGTCGGATCTGGATATCGCGGAGCGAAGGCTGCCGCAGGACGGGAAATTCTTCATGAAAAACGAGGGGGAGCAATTCGATTTCCGAGTCTCAACGATGCCGACGGTTCACGGTGAGAAGCTGGTTCTCAGGTTGCTCAAGGTTTCAAATTCCAGCAAGCGTCTCGTAGATCTCGGTTTTTCTGAATACAATTATCAGCGACTGGAGTATCTGCTCAAGTTTCCCTACGGGATCATACTCGTTACCGGTCCGACCGGGAGCGGTAAATCAACATCGTTGGTCGGTATCATCAATCATCTCAAACGGATCACATCCAACATCGTCACGGTGGAAGATCCGGTTGAATACAGCATTACCGGGATTAATCAATGTCAGACGCATTCTGAAATCGGACTGACGTTTGCCCGTTTCCTCCGTGCCATTCTCAGGCAGGATCCCGATATCATCATGGTGGGGGAAATCAGAGACAAGGAAACGGCTCAACTGGCCATCGAGGCCTCTATGACCGGGCATCTTGTGCTCAGCACCCTGCACACCAACACCGCCTCCGCGGCCGTCAGCCGATTGTTGAACCTTGGGGTTGAACCGGATCTGCTCGGGGTTTCTTTACTCGGTATCCTCGGCCAGCGACTGGTTCGATCGATCTGTCCGAGTTGTAAGACCAAAAAACCGCTGATCAATCATGAATACCGGGAGATGGCCAAGTTGCTGATGCCGAATCAGAAGGAATATTACGAATATTCCGGGAATGGTTGTCAGGTTTGCAGAAAAACGGGATATAAAGGGAGAACGGGAATACATGAAGTTCTGATCGTGGATAAGAAAGTGCGTGAGCTCATGGTCGAAAATGCACCTGAAAGACTCATCGAGGAAAGTGCCAGAAAAGCGGGGATGCGGACCATGTATGAAGATGGGATCATCAAGTCGCTGGAAGGCATAACGACCATCGATGAAATAAAGAGGGTAGCGATTAATGCCTGATGAAAAGAAGGATAAAAAAAAACAGGAAGAGAAAATAATATCCAGAAATATAAATTATCGTTCCCGGTCGCCGGAAAAACTTCTCGATGAGCTGAAGGAAAAGAATAAACGGCTCGGCTATACGAAGAACCGGGACAGGAAAAGGGGTTTTTTGTTTACGGCTTTCGGTGCGATCTTTATCGCATTGTTTGCCCTCGTGTGGCTTATCTTCGGTGGCGGTAACGACGTCATCTCCTCAACGTATATCAAACGGCTTGATCCGTTTGTCTTCAAGATCCTTTCAGCCGATGAAACCGAATACGGTGACGAAAATATCATAAAGGTCAAGGTTTCCAATATCACGGGCAGTGTCTCGGCGTTCCAGTTCAAGGATTTCAGGTTTTCCATCGTCTCCGATAAGGGCCAAGAGGTTTATGCCTTCAGTTATCCGGCAGACCTCAACGTGAGCATGAATGAGTATGACTCGAGAGATGTCTTCGATTTCCAGCGGGAGAATCCGGACTTTGATATTCATCCGGGAACGTACACCATCCATTCGGATTTTTATGTCGATGATAAATATGTGACGTTGAAGAAGACCATGATCATCCACGAAAATGTGGATATGACCATCAGACTGTTCAACGATTATGCCCTGCCCGGACAGACCCTGCCGGTTTATCTGAGTATCGTCAACCATTCTCCCGAGGTGCAGAACTTCAATCTCGGGACTTATCGTGTTTCGCTTAAAGATGGCAGCACGGTTAAATCCGAGATCTTTAAAAATTCGGATGTAATCAGGGATATCGTCCTGAAGCCGGGAGAAAAGCTGGATCTGATACTCGGAGAATTAACCTTTCCGGTAGATCAGGGAACCTATACACTCGATATCTCCTATTTCATGAACGATGAGTTGAACGAGGACGAATACAAGGTTGCGGTGCACGAAATCAATTCCGAATCCAGTTCACATATGATCCGGATCCTTCCGTACACGTTGAAGAGTGTGGGAGTCGGGCAATCTTATACCGCGGAGATCAACCTGGCGAATGATACACAGGGAGACCTTTATGAAAGGGTAAAGGGGTTTATCTTTGAGATAGGAATGAACGGAACGGTACTGTACAGATATACCGAATATCAGGAGGGAACGATCAATATTATCATCCCGGCCTTTTCAAAACGTAAGGTCTTCGATTCTACGGAATGGAAACAGATAGAATTCCAGCAGACGGGAACTTATAAGGTCAGTATCCGGACCATTCTTGAGAACGATATCCTGGAATATTCGGAAGATTTACGGGTTGAATAACAACCATTGGGGGTTAGAAAATGAAATACAGAGTATCAAGGGATCCGGTTTATGGCGAGATCCTGCTTTCACCTCTGGAAATACTTTGTATTGACTCAAAACCGATACAGAGACTCAGAGAGATATCGCAGCTTGGCGGAGCGGAGCGGGTGTATCCCGGAGCGACGCATACCCGGTTTCTTCATTCGCTTGGTGTCATGCATCTTTCCGGTATGTATGCACAGCATCTGAATTTTGACAGGGGAAAGAGTCGGCTGCTCAGGCTTGCGGGACTGCTGCATGACATTGGGCATGGTCCGTACAGTCATCAGTTTGACGAGGTGGCCTATGCCAAGGCCGGTCTGAAAGACGGACACGATGAGCAGCGGGAAAGGTTGCTTCTTGAACTGATGCCCGTAGAGATGATCAAGGTCTACGATGAGGTCATGAAGGAAGAGTGGCGGCAGAATGTCATCGAGGATGTGAGGGATATCATCGGCGATGAGGTGGTGGAGCTTTCCCTGCAGGAGGCCTTTTTCACGGTCATGAAGCGTGTCTGTGAGATCTTTGATGGTGAAAGTGCCGGAACGGCCGATTTTAACATCGTTCAGGGACCACTTGGTGCAGACCGTATTGATTTTGTCCTGAGAGATGCCCATTACTGCGGGACACCGGAATACGGGACGCTTGATCTTCAGAGGATTGTGAGAAGTTCAAAGATCATCGAGAAGAACGGGGTCAAACGTCTGACGTACAATGAAAAGATAATGGACAGTATATACAGGGTGCTTTTCGGACGGTTCATGATGTACAAGAATGTCTATTTCCACAAGACGGCGAGGGCAGCCGATCTGATGATACAGCGTGTGCTGGAGCTGGCCTATGACTTTCTGCATATCGGTGACTACATCGAGGATGTTCATCGCTTCTGCGAACTGACCGAAGGCTGGTTGTATTTTTCGATCAGGGAAAGATATGCCCATCTGTCCGAATACGACGGGAAAGAGGCCGCGGCCATTCAAGAGGCCTTCGAGATCATGCAGAACTATAAGGAAAGACGATTGTGGAAGAGTATCGTAGAACTCTCCTTCAGTATCACCGGAATGGATCCGACACGGGTGGCCATGAGTGTCGGGGAGGAAAGGATAGAATCCATTATCGCGGATATCGGAAAAGTGCTGAAGAAAGGGGATATTCCCGAAGTGGACAGGGAGGAACTTGAGGCCATTTGCGAAAATCCGGTGGTCTATTTTAAGATCGACACGCCTTATAAACTCACGCTGGCACATCCGGCGGAATTTCTCGTGAATGAGGTGTATCTGCGGACCGGTCGTACCGATTCGGAACTCGTGGATTTTGAAACCTTCCTGAAGAACAGCGCCTTTTATCAGTCCGTTTCCGGTCAGCTCGTACAGATCGTCCGTATATACATCATGAGCGATATCAGGGATCTCCTGAATAAATACGCGCTGCTTGATTTTAAAGATGGTCTTGAACTGACCACGAGGTGGTGAGTGAAAGAACGATGATGAGAAGAATCAGTTTAGTGATAGTCGATTTCACCGTGATGTTTTTAGCGGGGATCCTTTCGTTGTTTATCCGGTTTGGATGGGATTTTGCCACGATGGGGATTTATTTCCCCTCGACCATCGTCGCCGCGGGCATTTCGAGCTTGTCCTTCTTCCTGTTTGGCGTGTATAAGACGGTATGGGCCTATATGGGGAACGAGGAGATCGTTCAGATCTTCAAGAGCATAGCCGTTGCCTATTTCCTGAATCTTTTTCTCGATATGATGTTTCCCTTCGTCATGCCGCGTTCGGTCGGTATCATGCAGTTTCTTGGCGGAGCCTTTGCCGTTCTGTTGAGCCGTATCTGGTGGAGTTGGTATGTCAGAAGAAAATATCAGCCGAAAGGTCGGGATATAGAACGCAGGGTGGGTATTATCGGAGCTGGAGAAGCCGGCATCATGCTTCTTGAAGATATTCGGAAGAGAAATCGTGGGATGAAGGTCGAAGTCTTTATCGACGATTCAAGGCGAAAGATCAGTCGAAAGGTACGTGGAATTCCCGTTATGGGGCCTATTGCGAATGTCAATCAGATCATCCGGGAAAAGAACTTAGATGAGATTATCGTAGCCATCCCGAGTGCGGATTCGTCGCAGATGAAGATTATCATGTCCCATATCGATCTGAAGACGGTTAACCTTAAGGTGCTTCCCTCTATTTCAGAATTAATCGAAGGGGAGATCCGTACGGAATATGTGAGGGATGTAGCCATAGAAGATCTGCTCGGCAGAGATCCCGTCAGGATAGATCTTCATGAGGTGGAAGCGGCCAACAGGGGGAAGATCATCCTGATAACGGGTGCCGGAGGCAGTATCGGCGGAGAGATTACCAGACAGCTGATCGGCATGAAACCGGAAAAGATCATCGCCATGGGCCGGGGAGAAAACAGTATTTATCAGATAACCGGAAAATTCAAACCGTTACTGGAGGCCAATGAGATCGAATTTGTCAGGGTCATAGCGGATGTAACGGATGAGGAATCCGTTGACAGGCTGTTCAGGGAACATCACCCGCAAGTTGTCTATCACTGTGCGGCCCATAAACACGTTCCCCTGATGGAGGAAAATCCCTCTGAAGCCTTCCGTGTGAATTCCATGGGGACAAAAAAACTCGTAGACGCCGCTATCAGACACGGTGTTGAACGCTTTACCCTCATTTCGACGGATAAGGCGGTCAACCCGACTTCCGTCATGGGGACGTCAAAAAGACTCGCTGAGATGTATCTGAGGGCGGTTTCAAAGGAGGCGACGGGGACGGTGTTTTCGGTCGTGCGGTTCGGAAATGTTCTTGGCAGCCGTGGAAGTGTCATCCCAAAGTTCAAGGAACAGATCCGGAACGGCGGTCCCGTTACGATCACCGATCCGGCGATGAGGCGTTTCTTCATGACGATCCCGGAGGCCTCCTCGCTTGTCATACAGGCTTCGAGCTTTATGAAGAACGGAGATCTGTTCATCCTCGATATGGGAGAACAGATCTATATCAAAGATCTCGTGGATAACATGATCAAACTAACCGGGCTTGTCCCTGGACAGGATATTGAGATTGCCTATACGGGAGTCCGCCCGGGTGAAAAACTGTACGAAGAGCTGTTTCTGGATAAGGAAAGGGCTTTACCCACGAAAAATCCTAAGATTTACAGGGTCATTGAAGAAGAACACATGAGTCCTGAAGAGATTGCAGGGCTCATGAAGGAGATGTATGATCTCTGTACCTGCAGAGACGGAACGCATTTGAAAAAGATGCTTGATGAATACATACCGGATCATCAGGTGGAATTAAAAGGGGGTTATTTTGATGCTTCAGAATCTTAAAGAGTATGTCAGACCGGACAGCCTTGAAAAGGCATGGGAAATCTACATCGATAACAGAGAAAAGGCACTGTTTAGCTCCGGAGGGTTGTCCACAGCCCTGAGAGAAGATGAGAAGACTGAGATTCTTGTCGATATACAAAAGCTGCTGCCGGATTCTGTCATGGAAACAGAGCAGACGATAGAGATCGGTGGCGGAATGAGGCTGAATGAGATCCTCGATGATATGGAGGAACATCATCTTTCACAGGTTCTCAAAAAGGTGGGAACCAATCAGATCCGAAACATGTCTACCCTGTCAGGGTCTATCGCGCAGAAATACGGCTGGTCCGATGTCATCACCCTGTTTCTCGCCTTGAAATCCTCCTTAAGGATATATGATGGAGAGGAGCATGTGATCCCCCTTGAAGAGTATCTGCAAGAGCGTTTCCCGTCGATTATCCTTTCCGTCCTGTTTGATACCCGTTTCAATATCGGTGTGTTTCAGAACATGACGAAGACGGACTACGATGTCTCGCAGTTGAATTTTTACCTGGCGGCCGAGATCAAAGAGGGTATGGTAAAGGATGCCGGTGTTGCCTATGGTGCGAGACCCGGCCTTGCCGTCAGATTCAGAGCACTTGAGGAGGCGGTGAAGGGGAAATCTGTTGAGAACCTGAAGGCGGAGGCAAAGGTGATGGCAAAATGTTCCGAACGGGCTGAAGTCTCAGATGGATTTGATCTTTCCGCCGAATACAGAAAAGAACTGCTCGGTGTGTTTATCAAAAGAAGTATCCTATCGATGTGACGGATACAAAGAAAAGGGGACGGAAAAATTTTCCGTCCCCTTTTTTGATGCCTTTTAATAGTTTATAAAGCCGTCCACACTGTTCCAGATAGTCTTTGATCTGGCATCGAACGGATGTCCGTCCCAGATGCACATGGTGGCCTTCTTGCCGGGTTCGAGAGAACCGTATTCGGCATCGATGCCGAGGATCTGAGCCGGCATGATGGTGAGTGATCTGAGCATGCCGTCTTCATCCGCCCCGTAATTGCAGGCCATACCGGCCTGAAGTCTGAGGACTTCCGACGGAAATACGGGGTGATCGCTCATACAGCCAAAGGTTATCCCCTCTTCAAGGGCAACCTTGTAGGATTTATAAGTCATATCCTTGAGTTCTACCTTGGATCTCGATGAGAGGATGGGGCCGAGCAGTATGGGAACACCGGCTTCCCTGACCTGATCCTTGACCTTGATGTATTCGGTACAATGTTCGATGACCATGTCGATATCAAATTCCTTTTTAATCCTGAGTGCCGTGAGGATGTCTTCGGCTCTGTGGCAATGAACTCTTGCCGGTATCTTCTTTTCGAGGACCATCTGTGCCGCTTCAAGCTTTGAATCGTGATCTGTGAAGGGTTTTCCCTCTTCTGCGGCCTTTGCCTTCTTGGCGATGTAGTCCCTTCCGTCGAAGAAGAATTTCCGGATAACGGCTGCCGTTCCCATTCTCGTGACCGGCATCTTTTTCTGTTCGGCGTAGACCCGTTTTGGATTTTCCCCGGTAGCCATCTTGAGACCGTTGTCCTGAGCGATGACCATGGCCTTCGTGTTTTTATCTTTCGAGTAATGTGCGATAAAACTGAGTCCGCCAACCGGGTTTGCACTTCCGGTAAGCACGCAGTAGATCATGACACCGCCCATCGCCGATTCGGGGATGGATATGTCGGTTGGCGTGAACCCGTCGAGACTTCTGACGTTTGATGTGATCGGATCCGAATATTCGTTGACGTCATCATAGTCATAACCCATTCCGTCCGGATTTAATCCGATATGACTGTGTCCGTCAATGAAACCGGGCATCAGCAGGCCGCCTTTTCCGTCTATGATTTCGTTTGCCTTTTCCCTGTCTTTTACCTTATACGCCATCTCTCTGATGATCCCGTCTTCTACCAGCATCTCTCCCTTGAAAGGTGTGGAAGTGATCGGATAGATAACGACGTTTGTGATTAAGGTCTTCATATTGTCAACCCCTCTTCTTTCATATTGTATGCCAATTTTCCGTTTACGTAGGTGTAAAGCACCCTGTGTGTCGGATCGAGCAGTTCTCTGTCCGTCAGGATGAAATCCGCGTCCTTTCCAACTTCGAGGCTTCCCACTCGGTCATCGATCCCGAGATTGATAGCCGGATTGATCGTGATGGCTCTGATGGCTTCCTCTTGACTGAGCCCGTTCTTAACGGCCATCGTTGCCTGTATCGGCAGATCGTAAATCGGGATGACCGGACAGTCCGTGATAAGGGTGATGTGTTTTACACCGGCCTTTTCAAGGACCCCCGGGGTCTTCATCGTGCGGTTGTTCACTTCCATCTTGTAACGGGCGGTGAACATCGGTCCAACGGCGACGGTGATCTCTCTCTGCGCCAGCTCATCGGCCACAAGATGTCCTTCCGTGGTGTGTTCGAACATCGGTTTGATGCCAAATTCATCGAAGATCCTGAGAACGGTCATGATATCGTCGGCCTGATGGGCGTGAACGTGTGCGTTGAGCTGACCGTTGAGGACCTTTAAGAGGGTCTCGTGTTTCATGTCAAACGGGGTCTTCTCGGGTTCTTTCTCCTTCTTCGCCTGATAATCGAGAGCCTCTTTGAAGGCGGTTCGGATCTTTTCCGCCGTTGCCATACGTGTCATGATGGTCTTTGTCTGTGAGTGAACCCGTTTTGGATTTTCACCCATTGCCATCTTGAATCCGGATTCTTCCAACATGATCCTGTCTTCATAAGGGACGCTGAGGTCGTTTTTCAGTGTAATGCCGACTCCGCCCATCGGGTTGGCCGAGCCCGGATAGATGTTGAGTGTCGTTACACCCGCACCGATGGCATCTATGAAGCCGTGATCAAACGGTTTGATCCCGTCAAGTGCGCGGACTTCGGCCGTGATGGGGGAGGACCACTCGTTTGTGTCGTTATCGCTGTTCTGGTTAGTCTTTTCACCGTGTATTCCAATATGGCAATGCTCCTCTACCATTCCCGGATAACAGTGTAAACCCGTTGCATCGAATACCGCATCCGCCTGGGCAAAGATCTTGTGCGAACAGTCGAGAATCTTACTGCCCTCTATTAAAAGATCACCGATAAAATCCTTTGATGTTACCGGATGAATATGTGCATTCTTGATTAATGTGCTCACGCGCATGCACCTCCAACCCTTGTTCCTGCAATATAGGTGTCCGTTACCGTACTCTGTGCATCGAAGATGTCTCCGTCTCTTACCATGAAGTCCGCATCTTTTCCGGCTTCTATCGTGCCGATACGGTCTTCAAGTCCCAGCATTTTTGCCCCGTTGATGGTAAACATCCGGATGACCTCCGCCCTGTCGAGCCTCAGTCTGTCGATCAGCCACATCTGGATGATCCCGAGCTGAAGCGGGATGACCGGCGCATCGGTCATGATAGCGAGTTCAAATCCGAGGTCGTGCAGTATTTTAACGGAATTGAATGTCAGGTCATAGGACTGGAAGGATTTGCCGGCGACGTTAAGGGGACCGAGTACCACCGGGACATCCTTCAGCGAAAGGGCCACCTCTTTATCCGTATGCAGGGCCGTGGCGTGCTCGAGTGTGTAGTCGACGTCGAATTCCTCCATGACTCGTTTGATGGTTTCGATATCCTCAAGGTTGGCCACATGGACCCGGGCAACGGATTCTTTTTTCAGGAGGCCTGACAACACTTCCATGTTGTAATCGAACTTCTTTTCCTCCTTTGCCATGTAATCCCCTGCCTTCATGAGATTGTCCCTGACGATGGCGGCTATCTGAAGTCTGGTATACGGGGCCTTTTTCTGATTTCCCCAGGCCCATTGAGGATTTCTTCCGAATGCCATCTTGACGATCTTTTTGGGTGTCTCGACGACCATGTGGTCGACGACTGTTCCGGCAGTCTTGAGAACCACCCCTTCTCCACCGATGACGTTTGCCGATCCGGGCATGACACATACCGTCGTATAGCCTGCATTTCTTGCTTCCTGTATCCCGGGATCAAACGGGTTTATCCCATCTATGGCTCTGACACCCGGAGTCGCAGGGGATGAGGTTTCGTTCACATCGTTTCCCGCAAAATTTCCGGTCTTTTCCTCCATGATTCCAACATGCGTATGCACATCTATGAAACCGGGGTATACATATTTTCCCTCAAGGTCCACGATCACTTCCGCTTCCGTTTCCGAAGAATCGGAAAGTATCTCTTTTATCTTTCCGTCTTCAACAAGCACATCACATTTCTTCAATTCATCTTCAATCCAGAATGTTCCGTTCTTAAAAAGAATCAAAGTTTTCACCCCTCCTTTGGAGTTTTAATCTAACGCTCCTGGACTTTTTTCAGTCCTGCTGATATCTATTTTAACACATTTTTTTCAATGATTAGAATAGCGAAGTAAATATCTTGCCGATCAAATGACTGAGAAAGATGGAGCGGTCAAGCCTTTGTCCCCGAGGCGCAAAAACATGCAGGGAATGCCTGTAGCCGGACGAAAGATGATTGTGCCCAAACGGTCTGATGACAAATAGAAATTTGAAAATATAGTTGTATATACAACGAGTTGTAATGAAAAAGTAGTTGTATATGCAACTATATTTATTTATACTGTGGATGATGATAAAAATACGAAAGAGGTGATGATATGACTCAGAGACTTTTTATGAAAAATCTGGCTATTCTTTTCAGACACAGACACAGGGCGGTGAGAAGTCAACTTGAAAAATACGATATTGGATTGGGCGAATGGGCTGTTCTCGGATTACTTTCCCATCACAGGGAGGGAATGGATCAGACGGAGATTGCCCGGGAACTTGGACTGGATAAAACGACAATGGCGAGGGAGCTAAAATCGCTTGAGAAAAAGCTTTATGTTGTGAGAAAGTCTGATGAATCAGATCGGCGAAGGAAGATCGTCTTTTCAACCGAACGGGCAGATGAGAGTGTTCCAAAGGTCAAGGATGCGGGAAAAATCTGGCTTGAGGCGGTATGTGAAGGGATTTCCAAAGAGGACATTCAGGTATTTGACCGAATTTTAAGTCAAATGGTAACGAATTCGCAACGAATGATAGATGGGGGAGGTATAGATGAATAAGAGAACCGAGATGCTTGAGATTGGTAATATTGTCCCGACACTTTTGAAGCTTTCCGTTCCGGCGATGATAGGGATGCTCGTGGGAGCGGCCTACAACATTGTCGATACGATATTCATCGGCCGCGGGGTAGGTTCGCTGGGAATAGCCGGCCTTGGCGTTGCTTTTCCGGTTCAGTCCATTATCATGTCGATCGGGCTGTTGTTTGGCCTTGGCGGGGCTTCGGTCATCTCCAGGGCCTTGGGGGCAAAAGATCATGAGAAGGCGCAGAACACCTTCGGCAGTATCATTTCGATGCTGTTGATTACCAGTGTGACGCTGATGATATTCGGTGAAGTGTTCCTCGATGATATTATGAGGATCTTTGGTGCCACGGATACCATTCTGCCGTTTGCCAGTGAATATATGAGGGTGATCCTCGTTGGAACTCCCGTACAGGCCTTTATCATGTGTATGAACAACGTGATCCGCTCGGAAGGAAATGCGAAAGTGGCCATGAATTCTATGCTGATTTCCGCCCTGATCAACATTGCACTGGATCCGATCTTTATCTTTGCCTTAAATATGGGGATAAGAGGAGCAGCGGTCGCCACTGTCATAGCACAGGTCGTTACGGCCCTTTATCAGATTTATTATTTTATGACCGGGAAGAGTATTCTGAAAGTGTCATTGAAACGTTTTAAACCGAAGGGGCAGCTTATAAGAGAGGTATTTGCACTTGGATCACCTTCATTTGTAAGGAATGCGTCATTGAGTGTCCTAACGGCGATAATCAACAACCTGCTTGCCACTCATGGAGGAGATCTTTCCATAGCCGTATATGGAATAATCACAAAACTGATGACCTTTTCAACGATGTCAATAGCCGGTTTTGCACAGGGAATGCTGCCTTTACTCGGCTACAATTATGGGGCAAAACTCGTCGACAGGGCAAAAAAGACGGTCAGTTATTCAGTCTTGTTTTCGGTCCTATCGGGAACGTTCCTTTTTATCATCGTCATGATATGGACGGCTCCGGTCATTGGAATTTTCACAACGGATAGACAGTTGATTGAGCAGGGGATTGAAGCCACACGAATTGTTTTTCTGACGCTTCCCGTCATAGGAATACAAATTATTGGTGCCGGTTTTTTTCAGGCGATCGGGAAGGCGTTACCGGCAATGTTTCTCTCACTCTCGAGGCAAATCCTGTTCCTGATTCCACTGGTCTATCTCCTGTCCTCACTTTTTGGATTAACGGGAATATGGTATGCTTTTGTGACGGCCGATGTCATTTCCACAGGGGTAACAGCCTGGCTGATGATACGTGAATACAGGCATTTTAACCGATTAACTGCCGAGAGGCAGGGGGGATGAAAAAGGGGTGAATCGTGTATAAGTGTCAGAAAATTCTTGAGAAAAAGCTGCAGGAACTGACGGATCAGATCAAGCGGGAGATGAAACTTGATTTGCAGATCCGTATGTTCAGAGACTATATGGTGAAGATCGAGTTGATCAACGAATATGGTGACAGTCTGATGATTTTTAACCTGTATTACAGTCCGAAGAAGAATTCTTTCAGGATCGTGGTGGAAAGTGAAACAGACAGGATGATGGGATCCTATGTCAGGAGACTTTTTTTGGATGAAAATAATAAAGATAAATTATCGTCAATAATAAAAGATGACATTAAACCAGAGGAGGTCTACTGTGCCTATACGGATGGGAGCTATCTGAACGGTGCTGTTGGATACGGTGCCGTTCTGCTTCGTGAGGGTGAGATTGTGAAGCGGTTCAGTGGACAGGTGAGGGGTGCCGAGTCTCTCAGACAGGTTGCGGGGGAGCTTCAGGCGGTGCTTGAAGTGCTTGATTATTGTGAAGAAAACGAAATAGAAAAGATAAAGATCTTTTATGATTATACGGGTGTAAGAGAATGGGCGGTCGATAACTGGCAGGCGAATAAAGAGCTTACAAAGGCGTATAAGAACAGGGTTGGACAATCCAAAGTGATTATCGTCTGGGAAAAAGTGACGGCTCATTCCGGCGACCACTATAATGAGATGGCAGATAGGTTGGCCAAAAAAGGAACGCATCTTTCATAAGTGCTCGGAGCAAGGCTCGAATTATATTAACAATGTGTTATTTTATGTGGTATTTTGATAGTTTTTTTATATATAAATATGCTGTACTTATAATTAAAAAAATGTTATAATACAGTCGACGTATCATAGTGAATTTAATCATCTGGTTTTTACTGTAGGTGTCATGCATTATTTGTTTTCGGGAAAAAGGACAACCAAAGGCTTTAAAGAGGTGATTTTGTGTTCAGAAACTTGACGCTTGGGACAAAGATTCTTTTGGGATTTGTTGTGATTCTTGCGATACTTGTCATTCTTGCACTTTTTGCGATCATTAACATCGGACAGATAGTCTCCAATGCCGATGAGGTCATTGCGGGCAACAGGATAACGGGAACCATAATAGAAAAGAAGGTCGATCATCTTGAATGGGCGGCTCGTTTGAATGATTTCATCATTGATTCGGAGGTAGACGAGTTAACGGTTAATACGGATCCTGAGAAATGTGAATTTGGAGAATGGTTCTACTCGGATGCAAGAACGGAAGCCGAACAGGTGGTCCCGCAGATCAAAGACATTCTTCAGAAGATAGAGGAACCTCATAAAAAACTTCATGAGAGTGCAATAAAAATAGAGGAAAACTATGTGAATATCGATCCGGCATGGAGTGCCTTCTTTTTAGAAAAGGAAAATGATCATTATGTCTGGATCAACAATCTGATGACCGAGCTGATCTCCGAACAGGAGGTCCTTACGGTACAGATGGATGATCATCTGTGTAATTTCGGGAAATTTCTCTATGGGAGTGAAATAAAGGAATTGAAGGCCGTTGATCAGGAGCTGGCCGCTTATCTCGATGAAATTAAAGCCCCTCACAAAGCGCTTCACGATTCTGCAGCTGAAATTCAGGCTATTCTCGATTCGGGAACCGACGACCGACATGAGCGGGCGTTGGATTATTTCAACGCGTATACGCAACCAAAATTACTCGAAGTCAAGCAGGTGATGAACAAAATCGTGGAAAGAATAGATGAATTGATCGCTTCCCATGATAAGGCGGTAGAGATCTACAACGCCGAGACAAAAACGCTGTTAAACACCGTTAAAGGACATTTTAACGATATTATCGATACGACAAGGGAGAATATGATGTCGGATGAGGTGATGATCGGTCTTGCCAATCAGACACGGATGATTCTGATCATTTTCTCGATCATCGCTATCGCATTGGGTCTCTTTATTGCCCTTCTCATCGCGAGGAGTATTACGAGGTCCCTGAAAAAGGTCATGAAAGGACTCGAAGAATCTTCCACACAGGTTGCACAGGCCTCCAATGAGCTCTCCGGGGCCAGTCAGCAACTCGCCGAAGGCAGCAGCGAACAGGCCTCATCGCTCGAAGAGACGGCGGCAACGCTGAATGAATCGAGTTCCATGCTTCAGCGGACCTCGGAAAATACGACGCAGGCCTCAAGGATTTCGGAAACGGCCACCGAATCTTCTGAAAAGGGACGGATAGAGATGGAAGACATGATGACCTCCATGCAGAAACTCAACGATTCGAGTCAGGAGATTTCGAAGATTATCAAAGTCATCGATGATATCGCCTTCCAGACGAATATCCTCTCTCTCAATGCGGCGGTAGAAGCGGCAAGAGCGGGAGAGGCCGGTGCGGGATTCGCCGTGGTGGCGGAGGAAGTCCGAAATCTTGCCCAGAGAAGTGCCAAGGCGGCAAATGATACAAAGGATATCATAGAAAAAAACATCGTGCTTTCAAAGGATGGTATGCTGGTTGCCGAGAAGGTCAAAACATCGTTAAGTGAGATTGGCCGGAATTCCCAAGCTTTAAACAGTCTGATTGAAGAGATCAATACCGCCGCAAAAGAGCAGGTGCATGGCATCAATCAAATCAATCAGGCTCTGAATCAGATGGAACAGGTAACTCAGCAGAATGCGGCGAATGCGGAGGAAACCGCATCTTCTTCCGAAGAGTTGAACGCTCAGGCTGAGATACTTGAATCGCTGGTTAACGAATTGAGTCATATGATAGGGGGAACTGCAGGCCATTAATTTACCTTAGTTGATGTATAATAATCTAAATCTTAATGAAGTCGAGGTTTTTATCTTGAGTGAAGCATACAGGCAGAAGATAGAGGAAATAAAGGGACATATCGAATCCAGTATAGAAAACAGTGAGATGCTTGCTAAGCAGGTATATGAATCTCTTCCGAAATTTGAAGAGGAGATTCTGACGTCGGTGGAATTTATCAACGAATTCCTGGAACAGCTGACGCAGAGCGAGGCTGTGAATGAAGATGATTCTTTTATATCCCGCCTCGGTCTGCTGAGAACCGGTGTAACCAGCTCTCTTAAGAATGTGACAACACTCATCGACGCCGTGGAGCAGATCTTCAGAAAGGTGTTCAAGAGCGAGGATGTTTCGTCGGATGAGTCTTTCGTTGAGATCATCATCAAAGAGGCCGGAAAGGTGGAGGAATCACTTGAGGATCTCAATTCCGTCGCCTTGAACTCTTCTATCACCTCCTCTCAGCTTGGAGTGGAGGGTGGTGCCTTTTCAGTCCTTTCAAAAGAGGTGGAACGCCAGACACAGATGCTCGTCAGGCATTTCCATAACATCGATGACATTATTAGCAGCAGTTTCCCGAATATCGTCTTTTTCAGGGAAACGATAAACCGTTTTACGGAATTCTCCAGTCTGCGTGGGAATTTTACAAGGTTGATGGACCGCTTTGAAAGCGTTGAGGATGCCTTGAAGATCCTTCAGCTGAGGATGAAAAAGGGAGTCGATGCGGCTTCAAAATCCTTTCCGGATATCATGGCGCACATGGTGGGGCAGGATATCTTCAGACAGCAGATGGAACATATCATGGATTTTTTTACCGATATGGAAAGCAGACAGTTTGACTATACAAAAAACACCAAGGATGAATTAAGCTTTCTCAAATTTGTCCTCGAGGTGACGGAAGACATCGTAGAGGATTCCAGGATGGAGTTTTCCTCGGTCTTTTCGAGGGTGGTAACGGAATTTGATCAGTTTGTGGACAATATAGAGACGTCCATCTCGGAACCGTCGAGGGAATTTGCCCTGTATTTTCTTGAGGCCAATGAGTCTTCGCTTTACCGGACCATCCAGGAAGTCATGATCATCACCGTGAAAAATACCGTCTTTATGGGAGATGTTCTGGAAGGGCTTTCAAATTTGAGAGAGAGCCTTTATAATTTTGGTGATAATATCAAGGCACTCGGGCTCGAAGTCTCCAATGCCATGACCATCGTGAAGCGTTTTAAAACCATGAATATCCTCATAAAGGCTGAATTGTCGAGAATAGAGGATAAGATGGGGAAAAAGGCGGAGGGGATACGTCTTGAATTTGACGAGGCGATCGATAAGGTAACCTCCACGACGCAGCGTCTTGACCGTGTTACCAAAAACATATTGAACACCTATAAATCGAACCGGGATACGTTTGAGAATTTCAGGGCCTGTTCTACCGAGCTCATACAGAAGGATGAATTGAGAGACATCTTTACCGGTCTTGAGAAGCTCGTGAAGAACATAGAAAGCTCCTATACGAAAATGATGGATCGGTTTAACGCTTCGATGGCCATCATCAACGATGTTCAGCTTCAGTTTGAAAAGAACGTTCAGAGAATCGAATCTGAGAATGAGGCCATCTATTTGGAGATTACGGAGTTTGAGAAGAGCGTACCGGCCTACAGCAGCGAATTCCTTCAGAATGAAGAACTGAAGGCACTCAGTGAGAAATTCACGACGTATCGCGAACGACTGAAGGCCAGTGATCATATGGATATCGATGATATCGGCTCTGATGGGGGAGAATTCACCCTTTTTTAATGGGGAGGCGGAGATGAATTTTAAAGTAGAAAAAGAGTTGACCGTTTACAATGTTGAAGAAGTGATGCAGAAGATCAAAGAGGGGACGACGGCCGAACCGGATGATAATCAACTTCTTCTCGATCTGACGAATATAGAGGATATTGATACGGCCGGTCTGCAGCTGCTGGTTTCCGTACAGAAATTCAGTGATGCCAACGGATTGGACTGCCGGATGCTGATAACGAATGAATTAAAAAGACTGTTTCATAAATATGGAGCACTTGAAGTGCTTGAGTTTGAGGTGAGTGATGGAAAAAACGATTTTAATAGTTGACGATTCAGCTACGGTAAGGGTAGCCGTCAAGATGGCTTTAAAAAGTGAATATGAGATTATCGAGGGGAAAAACGGGAAAGATGCCCTCGCGGTCGCGGAAAGACATTTTGCCGAGGGGAAGCGGATCAATCTCATCATTACAGATATCAACATGCCGATTATGGGTGGCATTGAATTTATAAAGGAGATAAAGCAGAACAGGAATGCGAAGTTTACGCCTATTCTTGTCCTGACGACGGAATCACAGGATTCGATGAAGATGGAAGGGAAAAAAGCGGGGGCGACGGGATGGCTGGTCAAGCCGTTCAAACCGGAACAGCTTCAGGGAATTGTAAAAAAAGTGATTAAATAACACTTTCTGGTGGTGATAAAATGTCCAACCTTGATTCAGAAATGCTCGAAGTATTTCTTACGGATGCGGAAGAACATCTCAGTATTTTGGAAAATGAACTGCTGAATCTGGAGTCCGATCCTGAAAATCCCGAAACGATCAAGACGATATTCAGAAGCATGCATACCCTGAAGGGGAGTGCGGGGTTCGTTAACCTGACGGAGATCGAATCTTTTACGCATCAACTTGAAGGATTGATGAGTGCGTTGAGGGATGAACGGATCAGTAATTCTCCGGAAATTATCGAGGTGTTGTTCCAGTCCAAGGATATCATCCATCAGATGGTCAAGGCCGTTTCTTCTCAGGGAGATTTTCCCGATCAGAAAAAGATCAACGAGGTGGAATATCTGATCGGAAAACTGGGACAGACGCCAGAAGATACGGCCAATACACGGGAAAAGGATAAAACACCCGAGATAGATACGAAAGCGGACAGATATTTCCGGATCGAAATGACGTTCAGAAAGGATGTTTACGAGACGGGAACGGATCCACTGCTGCTCATAGAGGATCTTGCCGCTCATTGCATCATCAGGCAGTCTGTCATGAAGATCAAGGATGTTCCCCCTCTGCCCACATTGGATCCCTTTATCAACAACCTCTCCTGGAAGATCATCGTCGAATCGCCGGATGGAAAGAAGGCCATCGATGAGGTCTTCATCTTTGCCTCAATGGATAACGAGATCATTGTCGATGAGATAACGAAAGATGAAATGAAGATCATGGATGATTCAAGATTCGGGGAGATCCTTGTGAAAGAGGGATACCTTGAGGAATCCGAGATCATAGAAACACTGGACAAACATCAGAAGATCGGAGAGGAACTCGTCAAGGACGGAATGGTCACGAGAAAGGTAGTCGATTCCATCGCACAGAAACAGCAGGAGATCAGGAAGATACAGCGGGCGAGTACGCTGAGAATAGAGACCGAGAAATTAGACCGCATATTGGAATCCATCGGTGAAGTTGTCGTCGTCAAATCGAGGATTCGCCAGATCATGGAAAGAAAAGGCTGGATGGATCTCGAAGAAGAAGCGGCATTGACCGAGTTGGATCGATATATCAATCACCTTCAGAAGGATGTCATGGATACACGGATGGTTGCCATCAAAGATACCCTGCTGCCCTTCAGACGGCTGGTCAGAGACCTCGCCAAAAAAGAGAACAAACTGGTGAATTTTGAGATTAAGGGAGAGAGTACGGAACTCGATAAGACCATCACGGAAAAGATAAAGGATCCGTTGAAACACATGTTGAGAAATTCTATCGATCATGGGATAGAATCACCTGAGGAACGAGTGAGAGTGGGCAAGCCTCAAGCCGGATACATCCTGCTTGAGGCGAGTCATCAGAACGGTGAGGTGATGATTCGGATTCAGGATGACGGAAAGGGGATAGATCCGGTCAACGTCACCGGAAAAGCGATCGAAAAGGGATTGATAGAACCCGGTCGGTTACTCACGCAGGAAGAGGCCAACAAGATGATCTTCAATCCGGGTTTTTCGACAGCGAAGGTCGTGACGGATATTTCCGGCCGTGGGGTCGGCATGGATGTCGTCAACGACAACATCAACCTCATCCACGGGGATATAGAGGTTCGCAGCGAACCGGGAAAAGGGTCTACATTCATCATCCATATTCCCCTGACACTGGCCATCATCGACGGGATATTGATAACGGCCGGCTTCAACCGGTTGATCATCCCCATACAATCGGTGGTGAAGTTTTTACCGCTCGACGAAAGTGCTATTCATCATGTCAACAACGGAAGTACCATAGAATTCCAGAATGCGTTTATCCCCGTCATTGACCTCGCTTCCTTCCTCGGCTTCAATCCGGGGAAGAGGAAGATGCTGATCATCGTTCAGTCCGGTTATACCCATATCGCTCTGATCATCGATGAGATCATCGGAAAAT